>Ga0210138_1000005_pt1 | contig 56787 bp, 47 predicted proteins | sample Browns_ThreeSqC__FD_184850 | JGI IMG/M metagenome (GOLD analysis project Ga0210138, IMG submission 184850) | Wetland microbial communities from the San Francisco Bay, California, USA, that impact long-term carbon sequestration -... | ecosystem: Environmental > Aquatic > Marine > Wetlands ... | reverse complement strand
TCCTTGAGGATGACGCGCGCGAGCGCGACCCTTTGCCGCTGCCCGCCGGAGAGCTTGACGCCGCGCTCGCCCACATGCGCGGCGTAGCCGCTGCGCCCCTTCCAGTCCCTCAGGCCGAGAACGAATTCGTGCGCCTGCGCCTGCGTCGCGGCCTCGATCACCTGCGCGTCGGAGGCCGTAGGCCTGCCGTAGCGGATGTTGTCGGCGATCGAGCGGTGAAGGAGGGAGGTGTCCTGCGTCACCATGCCGATCGCCGCGCGCAAACTTTCCTGCGTCACGCCGCCGATGTCCTGGCCGTCGATCAGGATTCTTCCCTTTTCGGGCGAGTAGAAGCGCAGCAGCAGGTTGACCAGGGTCGACTTGCCCGCGCCGGAGCGGCCTACGAGGCCCACCCTTTCGCCCGCGCGGATGTCGAGGGTCAGGTTCTCGATCACCGGCGGCGCATCCGTCCTGCCGTAGCCGAAGGTGACGGCGTCGAACCTGATCTCGCCGCGCGAGACTTCCAGCGGCCTTGCGCCCTCGCGGTCGGTGCCGCTGTGCGGCACGGCGATCGACTGCATGCCTTCCTGCACCACGCCGACGTTCTCGAAGATCGAGCTCACTTCCCAGCTCACCCAGCCGGCGGCGTTGGCGATCTGCCAGGAAAGGGGCAGGGCGGTGGCGACGATGCCGGCGCCGATCGTGTTCTGCGCCCACAGGCCGATGCCGATGGCGCCGGTGGCCACCAGCAGCATCGCGTTCATTCCGTTCAGGATGAACATGAAGCGCGTGATCGTCGCCATGTGCGCGCCCATCGCCTGCTCGTGGGCGTCGATCGATTCGCGCACGTGGGCGTCCTCGTCCGCGATCTTGGCGAAGAGCTTGACGGTCAGGACGTTGGTGTAGCTGTCGACCACGCGGGCCATCACCAGCGAGCGCGCTTCCGAGCTCGCGCGCGAGAGGTTTCTCAGTCTGGGGACGAAGTACCTGAGGAAGACGACGTAGCCGGCGATCCAGAAAAGCAGCGGAATGCCGAGGCGCCAGTCGGCGAGCGTCATCAGCGAGAAGGCCACCACGGCGTAGACCGCGATGTACCAGACCGCGCGGATGCTCGCCATCGTCGATTCCCGGAGCGCCATGCCGGTCTGCATGACGCGTTGTGCGATGCGCCCGGCGAAGTCGTTCTGAAAGAACGGCCAGGATTGGCGGATCACGTGCCAGTGGCTCTGCCAGCGGATCAGGCTCGTCACGCCGGGGACGAGCGCGTTGTGGCGGATCGCGACGTCGATCAGGATGGCGGTGGGGCGCACGATCAGGATCAGGCCGACCATCGTGGCGAGGAGCGGCCATTGATCCTGGATCGCCTGCTGGCGGTTGCTTGCCTCCATGATCGAAACCAGGCGGCCGATGAAGATCGGCACCACCATGTCGAGCAGGGCGACCGCGAGCGACGCCGCGAACATCGCCACGTAGAGGCCTTTGGTCTGGCCGATGTAGTGCCAGTAGAAGGCGAGCAGGCCTGGAGGCGGGGCGCCCGGGGAGGGGCGGGCCGACGCGGGGGATTTGGGGGTGAAGAGCTTCAAGGAGCGGCAGCGTACTGGCGGGGCGGATGGGCGGCAAGTTTTGTTGAGTGTTAGTCCTGCTGCGGGGTGATTCAGTTCCTGGAGTGTGCGGAGGGTCGCGTTTAGGCTTGCTGGTGCAGGCGATGTTTTCGCAGGAGCGCGGATGAATGGATGGGGTGGCGCGGCTGTTGTACTGACTGCCGCGATGCTGGTGCTGCAGGGGTGTACGCTTGGCGACGTGAAGTCTCCGCCAGCATCGTCGTCGAAGAAGTCCGCGCCTGCGCCAACGGGGTGGAAGCAGACGGGAACGACGACGATCAATGGCCAGGTGGTTCCCGTCTACTCCGAGACTTATCGGGGCGAGGGGCAGAGTCCGTACCAGATGGCGTTGAATCCGGCGACGGGCAAGGTTCAGGCGTTCACGCGCGACGAGGTCGGCAACCTCATCTGGCAGCCGGATCCGATGGAGGCGTCGGCGCCCTGAGGCGCGGCATCACTCGACGATCACGTACTCCGTGGTGATGATGAAGGGGACCGGGCCCGGCGTGATGAAGTTGGGATCGTCGGTCTGCGCTGCCTTGAATTCGCGGCTCGTCAATCCGGCGCGCAACGCTTTCGAGTCGTCGAACCAGATGAGCGAGATGCCGTCCCACTTCGGCTCGCGTCCCTGCGCGTAGGCCGCCAGGCGCGTGTGGCTCTGCTCGTAGCGCCGCAACCCTGGGACTGCGAGGCCGAGCGGTCCGTGAATTTCCCGCCAGTGGCGCTGGAAGTCTTCTACTGACATTCCCGGCTTGCGCTTGACGAAGCCGATGCCCTTGGCCATTCCCGGTTTCGTCGCGCCGTCCATGATGACGTGGTCGTTGGTGATGATCAGGCCCATCGTGATGCGGTCGATGAACTTCACTTCGTCCGCCTGGACGGCGGCCATTTCCGCCGTCTCGCGCAGCGCGCGGAGGGAATTCGTGTCGTCGAACCAGACTTCGGCGATGCCGTCGTAGACGGGCTGATGCTTCTCGTAGCCGGCGCGGAGCGTGTGGGATTGCACGTAGCGGCGCAGGCCGGGGAGTTTCCTGACGACTTCCGGGTGGCGGGTGCGCCAGTAGGCCTGGAATTCGTCGACCGGCATTCCCGGGCGGCGCTTGAGGTAGGTGACGGCTTTTATCATGACTGACTTGAATTCGCGCTTTGCATGGCTATATCCGGCGGACCCTTCCGTCTGTCACGCGTATCCACATTTATGCCGGCGCCCCCGGCTTCTCCGACCCCGCCAGCCACGCCTTCCCTTCGGCGTAAAGCTTCTCCACCTCGGGTCCCTTCAATCCCGGCATGCCTTTTTCCTTCGGCTTGTATCCGACCTGCGCCTGCAGATACGCCAAATGCCGATAGCCTTCCGGATATTTCCTCAACACAGCGGGATCCAGCTCGATCCGCGCTGCAGGATCCACCGGATCCATCCGATCCTTCTCGTAGATCGGCTGGCGCCGAACCATCAGCCACTTCCTGCCAACCTTCTCGAAAAAATCAAAGAACCGCCCGGTGCAAACGACATCGCACGGCACCCCATGCACCGGCGCCCTCTGCGAAATGGTCATCTTGGTCTGCGCAATCGCGCGCGACCCCGCCACTTCCGATGCATGCGCGCCCAGCAGGTGAATGATGCTGACGCCCTTCTCGAACCCCTCGCGCCGCGCCTTCACGAACTCTGAAGCCGGCGCCTGAAACCAGGTCGCCGACATCCACCCGTCCGGATGCCACAACGCCGCGAACCGCTCCCAGTCCCCTGAGTCCGAGTACAAAACCCACTTGTCCACCACGTCGCGGATCGCCAGAGCATCCAAAACAGCCTCATCCATTAGAGAAAGCCCATAAACGAATTCGCAAGACGCTACTCTCCCAAAACCGACCGGTCCAGCACCCGGACGAAGCGATAAGCTGGAATACCGAACCCGCCGCAAGCGTTAGCCCCACGCCCCACAGGAGGAGACCGCCTTGAACGCCATCACCCAGGAATTCATCGACGCGCACGTTTTCGAGCTGTACGACGAGTACTGCCACGGCCGCATCGACCGGCGCGAATTCCTCAAGCGCGCTTCGGCCCTCGGCGCGGCGGGCCTCGCCGCGGCGCTGGCCCTGATGCCGCGCTACGCAAAAGCGCAGACGATCTCTTTCACCGACCCGCGCATCAAGGCGATCTACGTGACTTACCCGTCGCCGGGCGGCAATTCGGGCGAGATGCGCGGCTACCTGGTTCAGCCCACGGGCAGCGGTCCGTTCCCCGCGGTGCTGGTGATCCACGAAAATCGCGGCCTCAACCCGCATATCGAAGACGTCGCCCGGCGCGCCGCGGTCGAAGGCTTCCTCGCCCTGGCGCCGGACGGGCTCTACCCGGCGGGCGGCTATCCCGGCAATGACGACGATGGACGCAAGCTGCAGGCGAGCCTCGACCAGGGGAAGCTACGCACCGACATGCTAAACAGCGCGAAGTACCTCAAGGCGCACGCGCTTTCGAACGGCAAGCTCGGTGTCACAGGCTTTTGCTGGGGCGGAAGCACGACCAACTGGCTCGCGGCGACGATGGGAGCGGACCTGCAGGCGGCCGTTCCCTTCTACGGCGCGGCCGCGGCGACCGACAGCGTGCCGCAGATCAAGGCGCCGCTGCTGATCCAGTACGCCGAGAGCGACGACTGGGTAAACAACACGCGCCCGGCCTTCGAGGAAGCCTTGAAAGCCAAGGGCATCACTTTCGAGATGCACGTCTACCCGGGCACGCAGCACGGCTTCCACAACAATTCGACCCCGCGCTACAACCCCGAGCAGGCGAAGACCGCCTGGGAGCGCACGGTCGCCTGGTTCAAGAAGTATCTGGCGTAGCGGTTTCCGCGCGTTCTACGCCGCTTGCCGGAGTGGGCGGACCTCGCGCTCGATACGCTTGCGGGACTCGCGTTCCGCCACTTCGAGGTCATAGCGCGCCTGGAGGTTCATCCAGAACTGCGCCTCGAGGCCGAGGAAACGCCCGAGCCGAAGCGCAGTGTCAGCGCTGATTGCGCGCTTTCCGGCACAGATCTCGTCGATCCTGCGCTGCGGCACGCTGATCTCCTTGGCCAGCTTGTAGCGCGTGAGCTTGAGTGGCTCGAGGAATTCCTCGCGCAGCACTTCGCCTGGATGGACCGGTGCCAGCCGCCGGCCGGTCGCAAGGGCGGAGAAATCGGTGCGCTTCAGGTCTTCCCGTCGGATGGTCATGGTTGCGTCTCAGTGATAGTCCGCGATCTGCACGTCGGTGGCGTTGCCCGCATCCCAGCGGAAACACAGCCGCCACTGCCGGTTGATGCGAATGCTGTACTGGCCCTTGCGATCCCCCCGCAGTGCTTCGAGCCGGTTTCCCGGCGTCATTCGCAGAGCGTCGAGGCTGGAAACGGCATCGAGCATCATGAGCTTCCTTCTCGCCGCCTGCTGCAACGGCCTCGCCAGCTGCCGGACCTCGATGCCCGCGAATACCGCGGCCGTCCGCTTGTCAGCGAAGCCCTTGATCACGCGCGATACTAACGTGCCGCGTTAGTAACGTCAAGCGGCAGCTGAGACGCTAGTCCCCCCGCGCCCAGTCGCGCGAGCGGCTGACCGCCTCGCGCCAGCGCGTCAGGCGTTCTTCCGCCTCGCCGCGCTCCATCCTCGGCTCGTAGCGCCGCCCGACCTGCCACTGCGCGGCGATCTCGTCGCGCGATTTCCACACACCCACGGTGAGCCCCGCGAGGTACGCAGCGCCCAATGCAGTGGTCTCGAGAATCTTCGGCCGCACCACCGGCACGCCCAGCAGATCTGCCTGGAACTGCATCAGCAGATCGTTCGCCGTGGCGCCGCCGTCTACGCGCAGCTCTGTCAAGGTCTTGCCCGAATCCTTCTGCATCGCGTCCAGAACGTCGGCGCTCTGGTAGGCGATCGACTCGAGCGCGGCGCGCGCGATGTGCGCGCGCGACGAGCCTCGCGTCAGCCCGAGGATCGCGCCGCGCGCCTGCGCGTCCCAGTACGGCGCGCCCAGCCCGGTGAACGCCGGAACGAGATACACGCCGCCCGCGTCGAGCACGGAGTTCGCCAGCGCCTCGACCTCGGCCGAGGTCTCGAAGAACCCGAGCTCGTCGCGCAGCCACTGCACCACCGCCCCCGCGACGAACACGCTGCCCTCGAGCGCGTACTCCTTCTCGCGCAGGTGCGCGCAGGGCGTAGAGACCAGACCGAACTTCGAGCGCACCAGCTCGCCGCCGGTGTGCAGCAGCATGAAGCAGCCGGTGCCGTAGGTGTTCTTCGCCATCCCGGGCGAATGGCAGGCCTGGCCGAACATCGCTGCCTGCTGGTCGCCCGCGACGCCGCCGATGACGAGCGGCTCGCCGAGAAAGCCCTTCGGGGCCATGCCGAAGGCGTGCGCCGAAGGATGCACGTCGGGCAGCAGCGCCCGCGGCACCTTCAGCAGGCGCAGGAGCTCCTCGTCCCAGTCCTGCGTGCGCACGTCGAACAGCATCGTGCGCGCAGCGTTGGAAACGTCGGTGACATGGGTGCGGTTGCCGGTGAGGTGCCACACCAGCCAGGTGTCCACGGTGCCGAACGCGAGCTCGCCGCGCTCGGCGCGTGCGCGTGCGCCGGGAACGTTGTCGAGCAGCCAGGCGATCTTGGTCGCGCTGAAATAGGGGTCGATCACCAGCCCGGTCTTCTCGCGCACCAGCTCGTCTGCGCCGTCGGCCTTCAGCTTCTGGCACAGCGGCGCGCTCCTGCGGTCCTGCCAGACGATGGCATTGTGGATCGGCTCGCCGCTCTGCCGGTCCCACAGGATGGTGGTTTCGCGCTGGTTGCTGATGCCGATCGCCCTCACATCCAGCGGCGCAACCTCGCTCATGCGCAGTGCCTCGCGCGCGGTGGCGCGCTGGGTCTGCAGGATCTCCTTCGGATCGTGCTCTACCCAGCCGGGCTGCGGAAAGATCTGGCGGAATTCCTGCTGCGCGCTGGAGACCGGAGTGCCCTGGGCATCGAACAGGATGGCGCGCGAGCTGGTGGTGCCCTGGTCGAGCGCGAGTACGTAACGTACGCAACGCATGCGGCTATTTTAGCGGCGCACTTTCACCGGGCAGCGTTGCGTATCGCAACGCGAGCGCGCGGAACGCGGCGAGCGAGGCGCCGGCGTCGAAACGGCTGCCCAGTTCCTCGGCGAGCAATTCGGCGACGCGCGGCGCGACCGCTGCGGCGAGGCGCGCATCGAGAAACAGCATTCGCGAGCGCCGCGCGAGCACGTCTTCCACGCTGCGCGCGTATTCGCTGCGCACGGCGAAGCGAACCATGGCTTCGCTCAGGCCGGGCGCGAGCTCGGCCTGCGCACCGGGCAGCGCCTGCACCTGCGGCGCATCGGTTCCATAGAGATGCAGTCCCGGTGCCGCGCTGAGCGCTCGCGCCGTACCCGCCGCGGGCGCGCCGGACAGCGGCAGGGTTGCCGTCACACCGCCCGCTCGGCGTGGCAGCAGGCCGCCCGCCATGCAATGCTCGAGCACGTCCTCGGCCATCGCGCGGTAGGTAGTCCATTTGCCGCCGGTCACGGTGACCAGACCCGAGCGCTCTACCAGCACCGCGTGCTCGCGCGAAAGCGTCTTGGTGTCGCCCGCGTCGGTCTGCGGCGGCCGTACCAGCGGGCGCAGGCCGACCCAGACCGAGCGCACATCGGTGCGCGCAGGCGCGCGCGCCAGATAGCGCGCCGCCTCGCCGAGGATGAACGCGACCTCGTCGGCGAACGGCTCGGGCTCCGCGGCGAGATCGTTGCGCGGCGTGTCGGTCGTGCCGAGGATGACGCGGCCGAGCCAGGGCACCGCGAACAGCACGCGGCCGTCTGCGGTGCGCGGGACCAACACGGCATGCTCGCCCGGCAGAAAGCTGCGATCCACGACGAGATGCACGCCCTGGCTCGGAGCGACCAGGTCGGCGCGCTCGGCACGGTCCATGCGCCGCACCGCGTCGACCCAGACGCCGCAGGCGTTTACCACGCAGCGCGTCTCGAGCCGATGGCGCGCACCCCCTTCGCGATCCTCCACGATCACGCCCGAGATGTGCCCGTTGCTGTGTTCCAGGTCTACGGCGGCGCAGCGCGTCACGACCGCGGCGCCGTGCGCGATCGCGCTGCGCGCAAGCGCAACCGCGAGGCGCGCATCGTCGAACTGGCCGTCCCAGTAGCGCACCGCGCCAGCGAGCGCCCGGCGCTGCAGCCCCGGCGCGAGCGCGAGCGCTTCGCCGGGCGCGAGCAGGGTGGTGTGCCCGAGCCGGTGGCCGCCCGCGAGCAGGTCATAGACAAAAAGTCCGCTGCGGTAGACCCACTTGTCGAGCCAGCGTCCGCGCGCCCCGTACAGCGGCAGGAGGAACGGCAGGGGCTGCACCAGGTGCGGCGCGATGCGCAGCAGCACCGCGCGCTCCCGCAGCGCCTCGCGCACCAGGCCCAGATTGCCCTGCGCGAGATAGCGCACGCCGCCGTGCACCAGCTTGGTCGCGCGCGAGGAAGTTCCCTTGGCGAAGTCTTCGGCCTCGACCAGCGCCACCGAAAATCCGCGCGCCGCGGCATCGAGCGCGACGCCGAGGCCGGTCGCGCCGCCGCCGATGACGACCAGGTCCCAGCCTGACGCACGTACGAGTTTCGCGACCTGATCGCCGCGCGCAGGCGACGCCGCTGCGGTCATGGCGCTGCCGCGGCCGGTTCGCCGGATTCACCCGAGGCGAGGTCTACAGTCACGCCATGCTCCTGGCAAATGCGCTGCAGCGCCTCGGGAGGCGGCGCGTCGGTGACGAAATGATCGACGTCGGAGATGTGGCCGATGCGCACCGGCGCCGAGCGCCCGTATTTCATGCTGTCGGCGGCGAGGATCACGTGCCGGCTGGACTCGACGATCTTGCGCGAGACCTCGACCTCGCGATAGTCGAAGTCGAGCAGTGTGCCCTCGTCGTCGATCGCCGAGGTGCCGATGATCGCGTAGTCGACCTTGAACTGGCGCAGGAACTCGACCGCGGGGGCGCCGACGATGCCGCCGTCGGAATGGCGCAGCACGCCGCCCGCGACGATGACCTCGATCTCCGGGTAGCCGCGCAGGATGTTGACGACGTTCATGTTGTTGGTGATCACCATCAGGCCGCGGTGTGCGCGCAGGGCGTTGGCGACCTGCTCGGTCGTCGTGCCGATGTTGATCAGCAGCGAACAGTCGTTCGGAATCAGCTCGGCGGCCTTGAGGCCGATGCGTCGCTTGGCGTCAGGGGCGAGCTGCCGGCGCGACTCGTAAGCCAGGTTGGCGATTCCGGAGGGGAGCATCGCGCCGCCGTGATAGCGCTGCAGCAGGCCTTGATCGCAGAGCTCGTTCAGGTCCCTGCGGATCGTCTGCGGCGTGACGTCGAAGCGCGCCGCCAGGCTGTCGACGTCGAGCCGGCCGGCTCCGCGCGCGAGCGCAAGGATGTCTGCCTGCCTTGGCGTGAGTGTCGACATGGGCGGGGTCTCGCGATCGGATTCTAGCAACTCTTTTTTCGAATTGTTTCGGTTTGTTGCGATGCAGCGGAAGCTTTTTGCGCATTGACATTCGTTTGTTTTCGATAATACGATGCGCCGACTGCCGGAACTTCTGGCGGATTGAGGGAGGAGAGACATGAAACAGACCAGGACCGGGGCGGCCTTCGCCCTCGCGCTCGCGGTGGCGTTCGCCCCGAACGCGCTGGCCGGCGCCAACGAGGCGAAGAGCTGGATCGAGAAGGAATTCCAGCCGTCGACCTTGAGCAAGGCGGAGCAGATGAAGGAGATGGAGTGGTTCATCAACGCCGCCAAGCCGTTCAAGGGCATGGAGATCAACGTGCTTTCGGAGACCATCCCGACGCACGAGTACGAGTCGAAGACGCTGACCAAGGCGTTCTTCGAGATCACCGGTATCAAGGTCAACCACCAGCTGCTCGGCGAAGGCGAGGTCGTTCAGGCGGTGCAGACGCAGATGCAGACCAACCGAAACCTGTACGACGCCTACATCAACGACTCCGACCTGATCGGTACGCACTCGCGCTTGCAGTCGGCGGTCAACCTTACCGACTGGATGGCCGGCGAGGGCAAGGGCGTCACGCTGCCGACGCTCGACGTCAAGGATTTCATCGGCATCTCGTTCACGACCGGACCGGACGGAAAGATCTGGCAGCTGCCCGACCAGCAGTTCGCGAACCTCTACTGGTTCCGCTACGACTGGTTCAAGCGCCCGGACTTGCAGGCCAAGTTCAAGGCGAAGTACGGCTACGATCTCGGCGTGCCGGTCAACTGGTCGGCCTACGAGGACATCGCCGAATTCTTCTCGGTCGACGTCAAGGAGATCGACGGCAAGCGCATCTATGGCCACATGGACTACGGCAAGCGCGCGCCCGACCTCGGCTGGCGCATGACCGACGCCTGGCTGTCGATGGCGGGCGAAGGCTCCAAGGGGATCCCCAACGGCCGGCCGATCGACGAATGGGGCATCCGCATGGAAGCCAACTCCTGCAATCCCGCCGGGGCTTCGGTCTCGCGCGGCGGCGGCACCAACGGCCCGGCTGCGGTCTACGCGATCGCCAAGTGGGACGAGTGGCTGCGCAAGTACGCGCCTCCGGGAGCCGCGGATTACGACTTCTACCAATCGCTGCCGGCGCTTGCGCAGGGCAACGTCGCGCAGCAGATCTTCTGGTACACCGCGTTCACCGCGTCGATGGTGGCGCCGAAGAGCGCGGGCAACAACACGGTCGACGACAAGGGCAATCTGCTCTGGCGCATGGCGCCGTCGCCGCATGGCCCGTACTGGGTGGAGGGCCAGAAGCTCGGCTATCAGGACGCGGGCTCGTGGACGCTGTTCAAGTCGACGCCGCTCGATCGGCGCAAGGCGGCCTGGCTCTACGCCCAGTTCGTCGTGTCGAAGACGGTGGACGTCAAGAAGAGCCACGTCGGGCTCACCTTCATTCGCGACAGCACCGTCAACCACAAGTCGTTCACCGAGCGCGCGTCCAAGCTGGGCGGTCTGATCGAGTTCTATCGCTCGCCTGACCGCGTCAACTGGACCCCGACCGGGATCAACGTGCCGGATTATCCCAAGCTCGCGCAGCTCTGGTGGCAGCAGATCGGCGACGTGAACTCTGGGGCCTTCACCCCGCAGCAGGCGATGGATCGCCTGGCGAAGGAGATGGACCAGGTCATGGCGCGCATGCAGGTGGCCGACGAGAAAGCCAAGACCTACGGCGGCTGCGGTCCGCGGCTCAATCCCGAGAAGGATCCGAAGGATTGGCTCGGCAAGCCGGACGGTCCGAAGGCCAAGCTCGCGAACGAAAAACCCAAGGGCCAGACTGTCGACTACGACGAGCTCGTCAAGCGCTGGTCGAAGCGCTGATCGCGTCGATCGATGCGGCGGCACGGCCGGGGGGCTGCGGCCCCCCGGCCGTGCTAGTTTTCGCCCTCAGGCTTTCAAGGTTCACGCGGCCGGCCCATTCCGACGATGCTCGCGCTGAAAAACGTCATGCTGCGCGCGGGTGCCGCGACCCACATTCATGACACCAGCCTCGCGCTGGAGCGCGGCGGCTTCAACGTCCTGCTCGGCACCACGCTCGCGGGCAAGACCACGCTGCTGCAGATCATGGCGGGCCTCACGCAGCCGAGCGCCGGGAGGGTCTGGTTCAACGGCCGTGACGTGACCGGCGTGGCGGTGCAGAAGCGCAACGTGTCGATGGTCTTCCAGCAGTTCATCAACTATCCGAACCTGTCGGTGTACGAGAACATCGCTTCGCCGCTGCGCGTCGCCGGCACCGCCGCTGCCCAGCTGCGCGGGCGCGTGACCCACGTCGCGGAGCTGCTCGGGCTTGCGCCGTTCCTTGCGCGACGTCCGGCGGAGCTCTCTGGCGGGCAGCAGCAGCGCACCGCGCTCGCCCGCGCGCTGGTCAAGGACGCGGACGTCGTCCTGCTCGACGAGCCGCTCGCCAATCTGGACTACAAGCTGCGCGAGGCATTGCGCGAGGAGCTGCCACACCTGTTCGCGAACCGCGACTGCACCGTGGTGTACGCGACCACCGAGCCCGGTGAAGCGCTGCTGCTCGGCGGCTACACCGCGACGCTGCACGAGGGGCGCGTGACCCAGTACGGACCGAGCAGCGCGGTGTACCGCGATCCGGTCGATCTCGCCACCGCGCGCGTGTTCTCCGACCCGCCGATCAATACGGCCACGGTCGAGAAGCGTGGTGCGCGGATCCGGCTCTCGGCCGAGGTGGGCTGGGAGGCCGAGGGCAGCCTGCGCGCGCAGCCCGACGGCGCGTACACGGTCGGGCTGCGCCCGCACCACGTGCGGCCCGCGGCGAGCGCCGGAGCCGGGGTGGAGGTCGAATGCGAGGTGCTGATCGCGGAGATCAGCGGCTCGGAGAGCGTCGTGCACTTCGACCTCGACGGCCTGACCTGGGTGTCGCTCTCCCACGGCGTGCACCGCTTCGCGGTCGGCGAGCGCGCGCGCTTCACGCTCGATGTCACGCAGTGCCTGTACTTTGCGCCTGACGGGGCGCGCGTCGCGGCCTGAGCCCCATGGCGCGCATCCGCCTCGAAGCGCTGCGTCACAGCTACCTCGCCGCCCCGGCGCACGACGCCGACTGGGCGCTCAAGCAGATCGACCTGCAGTGGCAAGACGGCGGCGCCTACGCGCTGCTGGGACCTTCGGGCTGCGGCAAGACCACGCTGCTCAACATTGTCTCGGGCCTGCTGCACCCGACCAGCGGGCGGGTGCGCTTCGGCGAGGTGGACGTCACCGACCAGCCGCCGGACCGGCGAGACATCGCGCAGGTGTTCCAGTTCCCCGTGGTCTACGACACCATGACCGTGTTCGACAATCTCGCCTTCCCCCTGCGCAACCGCGGCGTGCCGCAGGCCCAGATCGCCGCGCGCGTTCACGAGATCGCGGCGCTGCTCGACCTCGAGCCGATGCTGGCGCAGCGCGCGGCGGGGCTTACCGCCGACGGCAAGCAGAAGATTTCGCTCGGGCGCGGCCTGGTGCGCTCCGACGTCAACGTCATCATGCTCGATGAGCCGCTGACCGTGATCGATCCGCATCTCAAGTGGCGGTTGCGCTCCAAGCTGAAGGAGCTGCACCAGCGCATCCGCATGACGATGGTGTACGTCACGCACGACCAGACCGAGGCCATGACTTTCGCCGAGCAGGTGGTCGTGATGCACGAGGGCCGCGTGGTGCAGACCGGAACGCCGGTGGAGCTGTTCGAGCGGCCGCGGCATACCTTCGTCGGGCACTTCATCGGCTCGCCGGGCATGAACGTGCTGCCCTGCGAGCTGGCCGGCGGCGTCGCGCGCTTCGCGGGAATCGCGGTGCCCACCGCGAATGCGGCGACGGCGGTGAACGCGGCCGCGGGCAGCGGGCGCATCGAGATTGGCGTGCGTCCCGAGTTCGTACGCTTTGCCGACGGCGGCGTGCCGGTGCGCGTCGCGCGGGTCAGCGACGCGGGGCGTCACCGCATCGTCGAGACGCGACACGGCGAAAGCGTGATCCGCGTGCTGCTCGACGAACGCGATCCGGTGCCCTCGGGCGAGGCGCGCGTGGTCTTCGATCCGCGGTTCACGCGCCTGTACGTGGACGGCTGGCTCGCGGGAGAAGCTGTGTGAGCGCGCGCGTGGTCAACCAGAGGGCCTGGTGGCTGGTTCTGCCGGTCCTGCTGATCGTCGCCTTCAACGCGGTCATCCCGCTGATGACGGTCGTCAACTACTCGGTGCAGGAGACCTTCGGCGACAACCGCTTCTTTTTCGAAGGGGTGAAGTGGTTCGACCAGGTCATGCACTCGGCGCGCTTTCACGAGGCGCTCAAGCGCCAGCTGCTGTTCACCGCGATCATTCTCGCCATCGAGGTGCCGCTCGGCGTGGCGATCGCGCTCGCCATGCCGCGCCGGGGGCTGTGGTCGTCGGTCTGCCTGGTGCTGATGTCGATGCCGCTGCTGATTCCCTGGAACGTGGTCGGTGCGATGTGGAACATCTTTGCGCTGCCCGACATCGGCCTGCTCGGCTGGACGCTGAACAAGCTCGGCTTCGCCTACAACTACACGCGGCAGCCGTTCGCGGCCTGGGCGACGCTGATTGCGATGGACGTCTGGCACTGGACTTCGCTGGTTGCGCTGCTCGCCTACGCCGGCCTGTCGGCAATCCCGGACCCGTACTACCAGGCCGCGAAGATCGACGGCGCTTCCGCCTGGGCAGTGTTCCGCCACGTCCAGCTGCCGAAGATGAAGCACGTCCTCACGATCGCGGTGCTGCTGCGCTTCATGGACAGCTTCATGATCTACACCGAGCCGGTCGTGCTGACCGGCGGCGGGCCGGGCAACGCGACCACGCTGCTGTCGATCGACCTGGTGAAGATCGCCCTGGGTCAGTTCGACCTCGGCCCCGCCGCGGCGATGTCGCTGATCTACTTTCTCATCATCCTGCTGCTGTCGTGGGTGTTCTACCGCGTCATGACGCTCGGGGAGGAGTCGTCGTGAGGCGCTTCGGCTGGCTGGTGCCGGCGCTGTACATCGCGTTCCTGCTGCTGCCGATCTACTGGCTGCTCAGCATGTCGTTCAAGACCACCAACGAGATCCTCGGCGGGTTCACGCTCTGGCCGCGCAACTTCACGCTCGAGAACTATCGCAAGATCTTCACCGATCCGACCTGGTACATGGGCTACGTCAATTCGCTCACCTACGTCGTGATCAACACGGTGCTGTCGGTGACGGTAGCGCTGCCCGCGGCCTACGCGTTCTCGCGCTACCGCTTTCTGGGCGACAAGCACCTGTTCTTCTGGCTGCTGACCAACCGCATGGCGCCGGCGGCGGTGTTCGCGCTGCCCTTTTTCCAGCTGTATTCGGCGATCGGCCTGTTCGACACGCACATCGCGGTCGCGCTCGCGCACTGCCTGTTCAACGTGCCGCTCGCGGTCTGGATTCTCGAGGGCTTCATGTCCGGGGTGCCGCGGGAGCTAGACGAGCTGGCGTTCATCGACGGCTACCCGTTCTGGAAGTTCTTCCTCAAGATCCTCGTTCCGGCGATCGCCGCCGGAATCGGCGTCGCTGCGTTCTTCTGCTTCATGTTCTCCTGGGTCGAGCTGCTGCTCGCCAAGACGCTGACCTCGGTCGAAGCCAAGCCGATCGCGGCCACCATGACCCGCACCGCAAGCACCTCGGGCTACGAGCTGGGGCTGCTCGCGGCGGCGGGCGCGCTGACCATCATTCCCGGTGCGTTCGTCATCTACTTCGTGCGCAACTACATCGCGAAAGGATTCTCGCTCGGGCGCGTCTGAGCGCGATCCGAGGCGGGGCTCGACCCATGGGACTCAGCTGGATGGCATGGACCTGGCAGACCGCGCTGTTCTTTGCGGCTGTCGCACTGCTGCTGGTTGCCATGAGCGTCTGGGAATGGCGCTCGCCGGGGGGCGCGCCGCGGCGCGGCATTCTCGGCTTCGAAACCACGCGCGGCGACCGGCTGTTCATCTCGCTGCTCGCGGCGGCGTACATCCATCTCATCTGGCTTGCCAGCACGCGCCTGCCGCTGTGGGGCGCAAGCCTGGTCGCGCTGATCGTCGCGGTGCTCGTCTTTCGAAAAGTGTAGCCCGGCCGGGTCCTCCTCCCTTGGTCGGGGCCGTTGGTCCACGGCTCGAAGACGCAAGCACCGTGACGAGCGCGCGCGGCCAGGCGCGCCCCGGTGCTACACTGCGCCGCGCCGGAACGGGGGGAGAAGGCGGCTTGAAGATCCACGAGTACCAGGGCAAGGAGCTGTTCCGCAAGTACGGCGTCGCGACGCCGCGCGGAATTCCGTGCTTTTCGGTAGACGAGGCGGTCGGCGCGGCGAAGAAGCTCGGCGGCTCGGTCTGGGTGGTGAAGGCGCAGATCCACGCCGGCGGGCGCGGCAAGGGGGGCGGCGTGAAGCTGGCGAAATCGCCCGCCGAGCTGCGCAAGCGCGCCAGGGAGATCCTCGGCATGCGGCTGGTCACGCACCAGACCGGTCCCGCAGGGCAGATCGTGCGGCGCCTGCTGATCGAGGAGGGCGCCGACATCGCCAGCGAGCTCTACGTGGGCATGGTGGTCGACCGCGCGACGCAGCGCGTTGCCCTGATGGCTTCCTCCGAGGGCGGCATGGACATCGAGGAAGTCGCCGCTTCGCATCCCGAGAAGATCCACACCGTGTTCATCGACCCGCTGCAGGGGCTGAGCGACAGCGAGGCCGACCGCGTAGCGCACAGGATCGGCATCCCCGATTCGGCGCTGCCGCAGGCGCGCATGCTCCTGCAGGCGCTGTACCGCTGCTTCGACGAGACCGACGCCTCGCTCGCCGAGATCAACCCGCTCATCCTCACGCGCGACGGCCGCGTGGTGGCGCTCGACGCGAAGCTCAACTTCGACGACAACGCGCTCTACCGCCATCCCGAGATCGTCGCCATGCGCGACCTCGACGAGGAGGACCCGCTCGAGATCGAGGCCTCGAAGCACGACCTGTCGTACATCTCGCTCGACGGCGAGATCGGCTGCATGGTGAACGGCGCGGGCCTGGCGATGGCGACGATGGACACGATCAAGCTGTTCGGCGGCGAGCCGGCCAATTTCCTAGACGTCGGCGGCGGCGCGACCACCGAAAAGGTGACTGCGGCGTTCAAGATCATGCTGTCGAACCCGAAAGTGAAGGCGATCCTGGTCAACATCTTCGGCGGCATCATGAAGTGCGACACCATCGCCGAGGGCGTGGTCGCGGCGGCGCGCGAGACGCATCTCGCCGTGCCGCTGGTGGTGCGCATGAAGGGCACCAACGAGGACCTCGGCAAGAAGATCCTGAAGGATTCGGGACTGCCGATCATCTCGGCCGACGACATGGCCGGGGCCGCACGGAAAGTGGTCGCCGCGCTGAAAGAAGGCGCGCATGGTAGGGGCGCTGCGCGAGGACGCGCAGCGGGACGGACCGCCGCGCCGGGGCGCGCAGCGGGGAGGGGGACAGCGCCTAAGAAGAAGGCCGCGGCGAAGAAAAAGAAGGCGCCGGCGAAGAGGGAGGCGCCTGTTAAAAAGCGCGCCGTGCCGAAACAAGCGACCGCGGCCAAGAACAAGCCCGCCGCGAAGAAGAAGCGGGCGAAGCAGGCGAAGAAGAAATGAGCATCCTGATCGACCGCGACAGCCGCGTCATGACGCAGGGCATCACCGGCAAGACCGGGCAGTTCCACACCCGCACCAGCCGCGACTACGCCAAGGGGCGCGAGTGCTACGTCGCCGGCGTGCACCCGGGCCGCGCGGGCGAGAACTTCGAGGGCATCCCGATCTACGCCAGCGTGCGCGACGCGAAGGCGCGCAGCGGCGCCAACGTCTCGGTGATCTACGTGCCGCCGGCGGGCGCGGCGGCGGCGATCTGGGAGGCGGTGGAGGCGGACCTCGACCTGGTGATCTGCATCACCGAGGGCATCCCGGTGCGCGACATGATCCGGGTGCGCGAGCGCATGCGCCAGGAGCACCGGCGTACGCGCCTGGTCGGGCCGAACTGTCCCGGCGTGATCACCCCGGGCGAGCTGAAGATCGGCATCATGCCCGGCCACATCCACAGGAAAGGACGCGTAGGCGTCGTGTCTCGCTCGGGCACGCTCACCTACGAGGCGGTAGGCCAGCTCTCCGAGCTTGGCATCGGCCAGTCGAGCGCGGTGGGCATCGGCGGCGACCCGGTGAACGGCATGAAGCACATCGACGTGATGAAGCTGTTCAACGACGATGCGCAGACCGACGCGGTGGTCATGATCGGCGAGATCGGCGGCTCGGACGAAGAGGATGCCGCGCGCTGGGTCAAGGCGAACATGAGAAAGCCGGTGGTCGGCTTCATCGCCGGGGTCACCGCGCCGCCGGGCAAGAGGATGGGCCATGCCGGCGCCATCATCTCGGGCGGCAAGGGCACCGCGCAGGAAAAGCTCGCGGTGATGGAGGACTGCGGCATCACCGTGACGCGCAACCCTGCGGAGATGGGCAAGACGCTGAAGCGCGTGCTGCGCTGAAAAAATTCGAACGAGCGGGCGCGCCCGTTGAGGTCATGGCAATGAGCGTCTCGGGTATTGCGCGCGCTGTCGTTTTCGCCCTCGTGGCCTGCGTGCTGCCGTTCGCCGCTCAGGCGCAAGTCGCGCCGAAAGTCGTTCGGCTCGGCGTGCTCGCGGGCGGTGGTTCGGGATTCAAGCTCGGCTACGACCCCTTCCGCCAGCGGTTGCGAGAACTCGGCTACGTCGAAGGCAAGAACCTCGCCCTCGCGGTGCGCAATGCCGAAGGGCGGGCCGAGCGCTACCCGGCACTCGCGGCCGAGCTGGTCGGACTCGAGGTCGACGTCATCGTCGTCCAGGGCAATGCTGCGCTCGTAGCACTCAACAAGGCGACGCAGACCGTTCCGATCGTCATGGCCCAGATCGGGGATCCAGTCGGGGCCGGCTTCATCGCGAGTCTCGCGAAGCCCGGAGGCAACATCACCGGGCTCTCAAACCAGGCCGAGGGCATCAGCAGGAAGTGGCTCGAGTTGCTTAAAGAGGCAGCGCCGGCAACTACGCGCGTGGGCGTTCTGCGGGACCCGAGAAACGTTGCGCACGCGAAGATGTGGCAGGAGATCGAGCAGGCTGGCCGGCTGTTGAGCGTCAGCGCGATCGCCTTGGAGGCGCGGCGCGCCGACGACCTCGCGCCGGCTTTTTCCGCGATGGCCGCCGGGAAGGCCGGTGCCGTGATCATCCTCCCAGACCCCGCTTTCGGTGCGAATCTGCGGCAGATCGCCGGACTCGCCGCCGAGCATCGCTTGCCCGCGATCACCGTGTTCCGCGAGTTTCCGACCGCAGGCGGCCTGATGAGCTACGGCCCGAGCTTCGAGGACAACTGGCGCCGCGCCGCTGAGTACGTAGACAAGATCGTCAAAGGCGCCAATCCGGCGGAGCTGCCCGTAGGCCAGCCGCTCAAGTTCGAGCTGGTCGTCAGCCTGAAAACGGCCAGCGCGCTGGGCCTGACGATTCCGACTTCGATCCTGCTGCGCGCCGACCGGGTGATCGAGTAACCGCGCCCGGCCGCGCGAGGCGTCAAGACTTCGGTCCTTCGGCGCGCAGCTGCGCGAACAGCTTCGTCGCCACCAGCATCGCGTCGCGCACCAGCGGCGCGCCGACGTAGCCGAGCAGGTGCAGGATCGCCTCGCTCAGCTCTTCCTCGCTCCAGCCCTGGCGGCGCGCCATGCGCAGATGGATCGCGAGCTCGGCCTCGCGGCCGGTGGAGGCGTCCGAGATCACGGTGATCAGCGTGCGCGTCTTGAGGTCGAGCCCGGGGCGCGTCCACATCACCCCGAACACGGTCTCGCCGACGAGATCGATGAACTTCTTCATCAGCGGGTCGCTGTAGGTGCCTGCCGCGATCCGGTCGACGTAGTCGTCGCCGAGCAACGCGCGGCGCATTTCGCGGCCCTTGTTCAGATCGCTCTCCGACATCCTGTCCTCCCCTGGCGCAATGGTTGTATGGAGGACGCGACTATAGCGTCGCCGCCGCACCGCCGCCGGGTGCACGTAGGCCCATCAGTAGGTCTCGACCGGGTACTCCGGTACCGAGACCGCCTTTTCGATGACGTCGACCTCCAGGCTTACTGCGCGGTACTGCGGAAGCGCAGCTCGATCAGGTCGGCATCGTCGAAGTGCCTGCGGCCGACGAATGCGGTGGCGTGGCGGCCCCACTGGCGCATCTGGCCCGCGCTCGGGATTCCCATCGGCCAGAACAGCGCGCGCTCCGGGCGCTCGCTGCCCGCAACCAGCCCGTCCACGCCGTAGATGCTGCGCGTACCGCCGCCGGGCAGGGGCAGCGCGCGCAGCGCGTCCTCGTCGGCGGCCGCGAGGCGCGTCGCGGGCGCTGCCTGCGATTCGGCCGCGAGGCCCTTCAGGTAGTGGGTGCGCGTCGCGACGCGCAGCGCGATGCGCTCGCCCGGTGCGAGCCGCGGCGCGGGCCGCGGTACGAAGGCCCACTCGACGAGCGGCTCGGGCGCCGGAGTGGCCTCGACCCGCGCTGTCGGAAAGAACTGGTGGAAGCAGCCGCAGGGGTGGATGCTGTCGTAGACGAGCGGCGCGCCGTCGGATGCGAGCGTGACGCGCCACGTCAGCCCGTCGATCGTCCCGGCGAGGATGTCTTCGCCAGGACGCTCGGTGAACCAGATGGTGTAGACGAGCTGCACCAGCACGTCCTTTCCGTAGCGCGTGAACGCGAGTCGGCGATAGACCGTCGGCCGCGCCGTGTCGATCTGTACGACGGGCGCGCCGTTCCAGACGGGCGCGCCGGGCAGGTCGAATTCGGCGCCGGTCTCGATCTCGAATACCGGAGCGAAGGTCGCAAACAGGCGCTCGAGCTCCTCCGGCGAGAAGCGCGGCACGCCGAGCGGGTCGCGCGGCGCACGCGCAAGCAGTTCGGCGACCTGCGCGCCGCGCATCGCCGCGTCGCGCGTGGGCGCGTAGCGCTGCAACGGCGCCTCGGGCGGGGCACCGGAGTGCGTTGCGCGAAAGCCCGCAACCACCTCTGCCTGCCAGCGCGCGACGCCGTCGGAGAACGGAAACGCGGTGAGCGGATACAGGCCGACCACGCGCTGCCATCCGACGTAGTCGTCCGGCACCGCGGCACCCTCGAAGAGCGCGCTGCGCGCGGCCTGACTCGCGAGATCCTGCGCAGAGAGCGTCTGTGCGCAGGACGCGCTGCGCGTCTCGGCGTCGGCGGCGCTCACGCCGAGCGCGCCGAGCGCGTCGCGCGGCAGGTTGCTCAGCTCGACTGCGCGCGCCTCGCGATCGAGCGCGCGCGCACGTTCCAGCCAGACCTGCCGCGCGCGCGGGTCTTTGGCGGCCCGCGGCGCGAACGATGCCGTGAAGCGATCGAGCCGCAGATAGGGAAAGCCCGGCACGCGGTAAGCGGCGACGTCGCGCACGCCGGCCTGGTCGACCGCCCGATCCAGGTCACGATACCACTCGGCGCAGCTGCGCAGCTGCGCTTCGCCGGCCGCGAGATGCGCGGACTGCGGTGGCGGGATCGTCGCGCAGCCGGCGAGCAGCATCGCGGCCACGGCAAGACCGAGCGCAGGGCGCGTCATTGCGCGCGCTTCGCCCGCGGGACTGCGATCGCGGCGCGGCGCTCGATCTCGTCCACCATGCCGAAGAACTGGTTCGCGACGCTCATGCGCATCAGGAATTCGCCGATGAGCGGAGGCAGCGGCTCGCCGGGCTCGATCAGACCGCGCCAGCGCAGCGTGAGCCAGCCGTCCGCGCGCGGCTCGATTCGGTAGCCGCCGTCGAGCTTGCGCAGATTGCCCTTCAGCACGTGCACGTCGATCGCGTGGGGCGGGGACTCGACCGAGGCGAGCGTCACGTCGATCGGAAACGACAGCAACAGGAACCTCGCCTCGCCCCGCTGCTCCACGATCGCTGCGTGCCCGCGGTACTCGACCAGGTGGCTGCGCAGGATGCCCGGAATGAACTTCGGCAGCTGGTTGTAGTCGGTGAGGGTCGCCCACGCCACGTCGAGCGGCGCGCGCAGCGTGGCGCTCACCGAGACCTCAACCGCATCGCCGACGCGGCGGGTTTGCACCGTGGCGTCTTCGTGCGCGGCCGCGCCCTGCGCGAGCAGAGCGATGGAAAAGAACGCTGCGGCGACGGCTCGGAATCGCTGCACGTCGTCAGCGCGGGAAACCCGTGCCCAGCGGTATCACCCCTGCGCCCATGGTCACTCGGGGAATTGTCGTTCGGCCCGAAGCATAGAGCGGTGAGGGTGACGGAAGTTCCCCGCGGGATGCGATCGGGGTTTAATGGAGGGGCTTGACCGCAGTCAAGCATACGCCGGAGCGCGCTGGTCGATAATGATTCCTGCCATGAAACACCGCGTTCGCCCCACCCCCAAGGGCAGGAGCGTCGATCCGCGCGCGCGCGGCGAGGTGCTGGCCCTTCTCGCCGCGGCGCGCAAGTCGAGCGGCGCAGATCCGCGCCGGCGCGACCTGCTGATCGAAAATCTGCACCGCATCCAGGATCGCTACGGCCGGCTTTCGGCCGCGCATCTCGCGGCGCTCGCCGAGGCGATGCGGCTGTCGCAGACCGAGGTTTACGAGGTCGCGACCTTCTATCACCACTTCGACGTGGTGAAGGAAGGCGAAGCCGCGCCCGCCCGCCTCACGGTGCGCGTCTGCGATTCGATCGCCTGCGCGCTCGCCGGCGCGAGCGATCTGCTCGAGCGGCTGCCGAAGCGGCTTGGGCGCGAGGTGCGCGTGCTGCACGCGCCCTGCGTGGGACGCTGCGAGGTCGCGCCGGTAGCGGTCGTCGGCCAGAACCCGATCGGGCGCGCAAGCGTGGATGCAGTCGAGCAGGCGGTGCGCGCGAAGCGCACACGCTGCCCGGCGCCGAAGGCGATCGATTACGCGACCTACCGCGAGGCAGGGGGCTACCGGCTGCTCGCCGATTGCCTCGCCGGCAAGCGCACGCGCGACGCGATCACCAAGGTGATGGAGGACTCGGGGCTGCGCGGACTCGGCGGAGCGGGCTTTCCCGCGGGACGCAAGTGGCGCATCGTCGCCGCCGAGCCGGCGCCGCGCATGATGGCGGTGAACATCGACGAGGGCGAGCCCGGCACTTTCAAGGACCGCTGGTACCTCGAGCGCGATCCGCACCGCTTTCTCGAGGGCATGCTGATCGCGGCCTGGTGCGCCGGCGTGGGCGAGATCGTCGTCTACCTGCGCGACGAGTATGCCGGCTGCAGGACGCTGCTCGAGCGCGAGCTGGCCAGGCTGAAGGCGAAGCCGCCCTGCGCGCTGCCGCCGATCGAGCTGCGCCGCGGCGCAGGTGCCTACATCTGCGGCGAGGAATCGGCGATGATCGAATCGATCGAGGGCAAGCGCGGCATGCCGCGCCTGCGCCCGCCGTACGTCGCGCAGGTCGGCCTGTTCGGCTACCCGACGCTCGAGCACAACATGGAGACCGTGTACTGGGTGCGCGAAATCGTCGAACGCGGCGCGCAGTGGTTCGCCGCGCAGGGACGCAACGGCCGCAAGGGCCTGCGCTCGTTCTCGGTCTCGGGCCGCGTGAAAAAGCCCGGCGTGCACCTCGCCCCCGCCGGCATCACGCTGAAGGCGCTCGTCGACGAATACTGCGGCGGCATGCTGCCCGGGCACGAGCTGTACGGCTACCTGCCCGGCGGTGCATCCGGCGGAATCCTTCCCGCATCGCTCGCCGACGTACCGCTCGATTTCGACACCTTGCAGCCGCACGGCAGCTTCATCGGCTCGGCGGCGATCGTTGTGCTGTCGCAACAGGACAGCGCTGCCGCCGCGGCACGCAACCTGATGAAGTTCTTCCGCGACGAGTCCTGCGGCCAGTGCACGCCCTGCCGCGTAGGCACGGCCAAGGCGCTCGGCCTGATGGAGGAAAAGCGCTGGAACCAGCCGTTGCTGCGGGAGCTCTCGCAGGCCATGATGGACGCTTCGATCTGCGGCCTCGGACAGGCGGCGCCGAACCCGGCGTTGAGCGTGATGAAGTATTTTGCGAAGGAGGTCGAAGGTTGAGGCGGCGCGCGGAGGTGAGTGGCGTGAGGAACGCGAAGGCAGATTTGTCTCCGTTTTTTGCATCGCCTCGCGAAAGGCGTGCGAGACGCTGCAAAAAGCGGAGATCGGAGTTCGCATTTGGGCGCGGGAGAGCTGGTTGAACGCCGCGCGTTTTTGGGGTTATCCGATCTCCTGTTTCTGCGACGCTTCGCGTGGTTTTGGCGAAGCGTCGCAGAAACAGGAGACAACAGTGCCTAGGAACCTGCGATGGACCGCGTAAGCACGAAGCAGCAAGCAGCAATGCCGATCGAGTTCAAGCTCAACGGGGCCACCGTCGTCGGCCGCCCTGACGAGCCGATCCTCGAATGCGCCAGGCGCCACGGCGTAGAGATTCCCCATCTTTGCTACATGCCGGGGCTGCGCCCGGACGGCAACTGCCGCGCCTGTGTCGTCGAGGTGAAGGGCGAGCGCGTGCTCGCGCCCTCGTGCTGCCGCGCACCGAGTGAGGGCATGGAGGTGAGCACGGTATCTGCGCGCGCGCTCTCGTCGCAGAAGATGGTGCTCGAGCTGCTGCTCGCGGACATGCCGCCGGCGAGCTATACGCAGGATTCGGAGCTCGCGCGCTGGGCGAAGAAGCTCGAGCTCGGCAAGCCGCGCTTCGCGCCGCGCGAACAGCCGCGTGCGGACCTGTCGCATCCGGCGATCGCGGTGCGCCTGGACGCCTGCATTCAGTGCACGCGCTGCCTGCGCGCCTGCCGCGAGGAGCAGGTAAACGACGTGATCGGCTACGCCTTCCGCGGCGAGCATTCGAAGATCGTGTTCGATTTCGACGATGCGATGGGCGCCTCGACCTGCGTCGCCTGCGGCGAGTGCGTGCAGGCCTGCCCGACCGGCGCGCTGATGCCGGCGCGCGACGCGGGCCTGGCGAGAATCGACAAGACGGTGGACTCGGTCTGCCCGTTCTGCGGGGTCGGCTGCCTGCTGACCTACCACGTCAAGGACAACCGCATTGCTGTCGTCACCGGCGGGGACGGACCCTCGAACCACGGCCGGCTCTGCGTCAAGGGGCGCTACGGTTTCGACTATGCGCATCACCCGCACCGACTGAAAAAGCCCCTGATCCGCAAGCCGGGGGTGGCGAAGGACCCCGCGCATGCGGTCAATCCGGCGGACTGGTCGGCGGTGTTCATGGAGGCGAGCTGGGACGAGGCGCTCGCGGTCGCGTCGCGCGGCCTGCGCGAGATCCGCGGGCGCCACGGCGCCCACGCGCTCGCCGGCTTCGGCTCGGCGAAGGGCTCGAACGAGGAGGCCTACCTGTTCCAGAAGCTGGTGCGCACCGGCTTCGGCTCGAACAATGTCGATCACTGCACGCGGCTGTGCCACGCCTCGTCGGTCGCCGCGCTGCTCGAGGGGATCGGCTCGGGCGCGGTGTCGAACCAGGTGAACGACGTGGCGAACGCCGAAGTGATCTTCCTGATCGGCGCCAACCCGACCTCGAACCATCCGGTCGCCGCAACCTGGATGAAAAACGCGGCGAAGCGGGGCGTCAAGCTGATCGTCGCCGATCCGCGCCGCGGGGATCTCGCGCGCCACGCGACGCATTTCCTGCAGTTCAAGGCCGACACCGACGTGGCGCTGCTGAACGCAATGATCCACACCATCGTCGAAGAGGGGCTGGTGAACGAGGCCTTCGTGCGAGATCGCACCAGCGGCTACGCAGCGCTGAAGGAAAACGCCAGGGCGTTCGCGCCGGAAAAGATGGCGCCGATCTGCGGCATCCCGGCGCAGACCCTGCGCGAAGTCGCGCGGCTGTACGCGAGCTCGAAGGCGTCGATCATCTTCTGGGGCATGGGCATCAGCCAGCACGTGCACGGCACCGACAACGCGAGGTGCCTCATTGCGCTCGCGCTGATGACCGGGCAGATCGGCCGCCCCGGCACCGGGCTGCATCCGCTGCGCGGGCAGAACAACGTGCAGGGCGCGTCCGACTCGGGCCTGATCCCGATGGTGTTCCCCGATTACCAGCGCGTAGACAACGCCGAGGCGAACGCGCGATTCGAGAAGCTCTGGGGCGTCACGCTCGATCGCAAGCCGGGGCTCACCGTGGTCGAGATCATGGATGCGGCCTACGCAGGCAGGATCCGCGGCATGTACATCATGGGCGAGAACCCCGCGATGTCCGATCCCGACGTCGCCCACGCGCGCGCCGGGCTCGCGCGGCTCGAGCACCTCGTGGTGCAGGACATCTTCCTCACCGAGACCGCGGCGCTCGCCGACGTGGTGCTTCCGGCCACCGCGTGGCCGGAAAAAGACGGCACGGTGACCAACACGGACCGCATGGTGCAGCTTGGCCGCAAGGCGCTCGAGCCGCCTGGCGAGGCGCGCGAGGACCTGTGGATCATCAATCAGCTGGCGCGCGGGCTGGGGCTCGACTGGAACTACGCGCACCCGCGCGAGGTGTTCGAGGAAATGCGCCGCTGCATGGACTCGATTGCCGGAATCACCTGGGAGCGCCTCGAGCGCGATTCCTCGGTCACCTATCCCTGCCCGAACGAGGGCGACCCGGGCGAGCCGGTCGTGTTCCGCACGCATTTTCCGACTGCCACCGGGCGCGCCAGGTTCGTCCCCGCCGACCTCATCCCGGCGGCCGAGCACCCGGACGCCGAGTACCCGATGGTGCTGATTACCGGACGCCAGCTGGAGCACTGGCACACCGGCGCGATCACGCGCCGCTCCGGGGTGCTCGACGCCATCGAGCCCGAGCCGACCGCGCTGGTGCACCCGCTCGATCTCGCCGCGGCCGGCGTCGCGCCGGGCGGGGTGATCAGCATCGCCTCGCGCCGCGGGCGGATTTCTCTCTACGCGCGCGCCGACGAGGGTACGCCGCGCGGCACGCTGTTCGTGCCCTTCGCCTACTACGAGGCGGCGGCGAACCTGCTCACCAACCCGGCGCTCGACCCCTTCGGCAAGATTCCCGAATTCAAGTACTGCGCGGTGAAGCTCGAGCGCGGCGGCCCGCGCCCGGCCGACCCGGGCTACGGCAAGGGTCGCGCGCTCGCGGCGATCGCGGGCTAGCGCCGATTGACGCCTGAAACCGACCGGCTGCGCTTGACCGCAGTCAAGTGCGCGCGCACCGCGTCGCGCCTATAGTCGCGCGACGCGCGCAAACGAACGCAAAAGGACTCTGCACCCATGGCATCGGACATCGAGATTGCACAGGCCGCCAAACTGCAGCGCATCGCCAAGGTCGCGCGGGAAAAGCTCGGCATCGCCGAGGAGCATCTCGAGCCTTACGGCCACACCAAGGCCAAGATCTCGTTCGAGTATCTCGAGTCGCTCAAGGGAAACAAGGACGGCAAGCTGGTCCTGGTGACGGCGATGACGCCGACGCCGGCGGGCGAGGGCAAGACCACCACCACGGTCGGCCTGGGCGACGCGCTCAACCACATCGGCAAGAAGGCGGTGATCTGCCTGCGCGAGCCGTCGCTCGGCCCGGTGTTCGGCGTCAAGGGCGGCGCCGCGGGCGGCGGCTACGCGCAGGTGGTGCCGATGGAGGACATCAACCTGCACTTCACGGGCGATTTCAACGCCATCGGGCTGGCGAACAACCTGCTCGCGGCGATGCTCGACAACCACATCCACCACGGCAACGAGCTCGGCATCGACGTGCGACGCATCCAGTGGCGCCGCGTGGTCGACATGAACGACCGCGCGCTGCGCGACATCGTCGTCTCGCTGGGCGGACCGGGCAACGGCTACCCGCGCGAGGACGGCTTCGACATCGTCGTCGCCTCCGAGGTGATGGCGATCTTCTGCCTGTCGACTTCGCTCGAGGACCTGAAAAAGCGCCTCGGCAACATCGTGGTCGGCTACACGCGCGAGCAAAAGCCGGTGCGTGCGCGCGACCTGCGCGCCGACGGCGCGATGACGGTGCTGCTGAAGGACGCGCTCAAGCCGAACCTGGTGCAGACGCTGGAGAACAACCCGGCGTTCATCCATGGCGGCCCGTTCGCCAACATCGCGCACGGCTGCAACTCGGTGATCGCGACGCAGGCCGCGCTCAAGCTCGCCGACTACGTGGTGACCGAGGCCGGCTTCGGCGCCGATCTGGGCGCGGAGAAGTTCCTCGACATCAAGTGCCGCAAGAGCGGCCTGCGGCCGAACGCCGCGGTGATCGTCGCCACGCTGCGCGCGCTCAAGTACCACGGCGGCATCGACGTGAAGGCGGTGAACACGGAGAACGTCGCCGCGGTGGAGAAGGGGCTCGCCAACCTCGAGCGCCATGTCGACAACGTGAAGAACGTCTACCGCATCCCCTGCGTGGTGTCGATCAACCGGTTTACCTACGACACCGAGGACGAGCTCGCGGCGGTCCAGGCGCGCATGAAGGCGCTCGGCGTGCCGGTGGTGCTGGCAAATCACTGGGCCGAAGGCGGCAAGGGCGCGACCGAGCTCGCGAGAACGGTGATCGATCTTTGCGATCAGCCCGGCAAGCCCGCGTTCGTGTACGAGGACGGCGACGCGCTGTGGGACAAAATGGAAAAGATCGCGCGCAAGGTCTACCGGGCCGGCGAGGTCACCGCCGACGCCAAGGTGCGCGGCCAGATCAAGAAGCTGCAGGACGACGGCTACGGCCACTACCCGGTGTGCGTGGCGAAGACGCAGGGCTCGGTCACCACCAATGCGGCGACGCGCGGCGCGCCCGAGGGCCACGTGGTCAACGTGCGGGAGGTGCGCCTCGCGGCGGGCGCCGAGTTCGTCGTCATGATCTGCGGCGACATCATGACCATGCCCGGACTGCCCAAGGAGCCGGCGGCGAACCGCATCGACCTGATCGACGGCCGCGTGGTCGGCCTGTTCTAGTCCCGTCTCGCGCGCCGCGCAGGCTTGCCCATGCCGGAGATCACGAGCCAGGCCTTCTGGGTCGGACTCGCACAGATCATCGGTGTGAACATCGTCCTGTCGGGCGACAACGCGGTGGTGATCGCGCTCGCCGCGCGCGGCCTGCCCCAGCGCCAGCAGAAGATGGCCGTGTTGTGGGGCAGCGGGGCGGCCGTGGCGATGCGGATCGTGCTGACGATCTTCGCGGTCGCCCTGCTGACGCTGCCCTGGCTCAAGCTGATCGGCGCGGCGCTGCTGCTGTGGATCGGCGTCAAGCTGCTGATCCCGGAGGACGGCGACAGCGGGCTCGATCTGGCCGATGGCATGATGGCCGCGATCCGGACGATCCTGGTCGCCGACCTGGTGATGAGCCTGGACAACGTGATCGCTGTGGCCGCGGCTGCCAAGGGCAGCTACCTGCTGCTCGTACTGGGCCTTGGCATCAGCATCCCGCTGGTCATTTTCGGCGCGACGCTGCTGCTGCGTGTGATGCAGCGGTTCCCCGTCATCGTGACCGTCGGCGCCGGGCTGCTCGGCTGGGTTGCGGGCGAGATGGCGACCACGGATCCGGTGGCGAAGGGCTGGATCGAAGCGCACGTGCCTTGGCTGCACTGGAGCGCCGCGGCCGTGTGCGCGGTCGTGGTTGTTGCGCTGGGCAGCTGGCTCGGCCGCCGCGCACTCGCGCGCATCGAGCGGCGCGCGGTCGACCTCGCCGCGCCGGAGGTCGGGCGCGACACCCAAGGAGGAACGAACGGATGAAAGTGCTGGTTCCGGTAGACGATTCGGAGTGCGCGCTCCGCGCGGTGGAGCATCTGCTGACCAAGCGCGGCATGTACGGGACGCTGCGCATCCACCTGCTCAACGTGCAGCCGCCGCTGCGCGGCGACGTGTCGATGTTCTTCGACGAGGCGCGAATCGAGGCCTACCACCGCGGCGAGGGCGAGAAGGCGCTGGCGCGCGCGCGCGCGCGCCTCGAGCAGGCGGGCCTCGCGCACCGCGCGCACATCAAGGTGGGCGAGCCCGCCGAGGTGATCGCGCGCATGGCCGAGGAACGCGCCTGCGATCAGATCGTCATGGGCACGCACGGCCGCGGCACGATCGCGGGACTGATGCTCGGCTCGGTCGCGACCAAGGTCCTGCATCTCGCCAAGGTCCCGGTTCTGCTGGTGAAGTGACTCGCGCGGGCCGGCGCGCGCCGATCCGGGAAAACTGCGCAATGGACCCGCTTGCTTCGGCCGCGCTCGTTTTTCTGCTGAGCTCGCTCGCCGTGGTCTACGCGGGCGTCGGCCTGGCGCGCTACGGCGACGCGCTCGCCGAGAAGACCGGCTGGGGCAAGCTCTGGGTCGGCACCGCGCTGGTCAGCGTTGCGACCTCGCTGCCCGAGCTCACGGTCAACGTTTCCGCGGTCTGGTTCGAGGATGCGCCCGACCTCGCCCTCGGCAACGTGTACGGCGCGAACATGATCAACATTTTCGTGCTCGGGCTCGCCGGACTGGTGTTCGGCGTGCAGAGGCTGTTCGGCAGCCAGGGCGACGATACGCGGCCGCTGATGCTGCTCGGCCTGGGGCTGGTCGCGGTGAGCATCGTCGCAGCCGCCTCGGGAGACGCCGAGCTCGGCCCGACCAGCCTCGGCGGACTCGCGATCCTCGCGCTGTATGCCTGGGGCATGCGCCACGTCTACCGGCGCGGGCGCCTGCCCGCGGCGCTGGAGGACATTCCACCGCCGAGCGGCAGGGCGCTGCGGGCCTGGATCCTGTTCGGCCTGAGCGCGACGGTCGTGATCGTCGCCGCGCGTTTCGTCGCTTCGAGCGCCGAGGACCTCGCGCATCTGACCGGGATCAGCGCGAGCTTCATCGGCGTGCTGCTGGTGGCGATCGTGACGACCCTGCCGGAGGGCGCGGTGACGGTCGCTGCTGCACTGCGCAAGTCGTGGGGCATCGTCATCGGCAACGTCTACGGCAGCTGCGCGTTCAACGTCCTGATCCTGTTCTTCTCCGACCTGTTCTACGACAAGGGCCCGCTGCTCGCCACGATGCAGCCTGAGCACTTCGTCGCCGCCGCAGCTGCCTTCACGCTGATGGGCATGGGCTATCTCGTCCTGCGCGGCAGCAGCGAGGAAAGATTCGCCTGGGCGAAAAAGCTGGTGCTGGCGATTCCGCTGCTGTATTTCGGTGCGCTCTACCTCGTGTTCACGCTCGGCCAGCGCTAGCGGGCGGACGATCGGGATAATTGTCCTGCCGCGGCTTCTTGACTGCGGTCAAGAGGAATTTCCGTGCGCTGAATCAAGAATCCGGGCTCGCCGGTGAATTTCGGCGGGCGGCGGCGAGATTCGATATACGATTGCAGGCTGCAGCACGACACCCTGCGCACTGCACGCGGGGCGCGCGACATTCTTTATGTATGGAGGAGGGTGAAATGAAGACGAAAAGAGTCGGTGTAGCACTCGCGGCCGTGCTGTCTGCGGCCTTCGCGACCTGGACGGGGACCGCGCAGGCCTGGGAGCCGACCAAGACGGTGGAGTTCATCGTTCCGGCCGGGCAGGGCGGCGGCGCCGACCAGATGGCGCGCGCGGCGCAGGCGATCATCGCCAAGCACAAGCTGATGAAGGAGTCGATGGTCGTCGTCAACAAGGGCGGCGGTTCGGGCGCCGTCGGCTTTCTCGACGTCAAGGGCGCGCAGGGCGATCCTCACAAGATCATCATCACGCTGTCGAACCTTTTCACCACGCCGCTCGCGCAGGGCACGCCGTTCAACTGGCGCGACCTCACGCCGGTCAAGATGCTGGCGCTCGACAACTTCGTGCTGTGGGTGAACGCGGATACGCCCTACAAGACGGCGAAGGAATACGTCGACGCCGCGAAGAAGGCCGGCCCGGGCAAGTTCAAGATGGGCGGCACCGGCTCGAAGCAGGAAGACCAGATCATCACGGTCGCCGTGGAGAAGCTGAGCGGCGCCAAGTTCACCTACATCCCGTTCAAGGGCGGCGGCACGGTGGCGGTGCAGCTGGTGGGCAAGCACATCGATTCGTCGGTCAACAACCCGATCGAGGCGGTCGCGCACTGGCGCGGCGGCAAGCTGCGCCCGCTGTGCGTGTTCAATACCAAGCGCATGCCGTACAAGGAGAAGCTGACCTCGACGCAATCCTGGAACAGCATTCCCACCTGCAAGGAGGGCGGGCTTGACGTGAGCTACCTGATGCTGCGGGGAATCTTCATGCCCGGCGGGGTGAGCGCCGACCAGGTGAAGTACTACGTCGACCTGTTCACGAAGGTGCAGGCGACGAAGGAGTGGAAGGACCTGATGGAAAAGGGCGCGTTCGACACGACCTCGCTCGAAGGCAAGCCCTATGCTGAATGGGTGGCGAAGGCCGAGGCCGAGCACGTCAGCCTGATGAAGGCGGCCGGTTTCATTTCCGGCGCGAAGTAAGCACAGGGACCTCTCGCGCGGCGCGCCGGCCGGTCCGGGGCGCCGCGCGCGCGTCCGCAACCCGAGCCGCAGGCAAGGAGATGGATCCCAACACCGATGACACGCGGCCGGCGTTCCGCGCCAGGACCGCGGAGCTGGCGGTCGCGGGCCTTTTCTTCCTCGTCGGCGCGATCATCATCTTCGACAGCGTCCGGCTCGGCGCACGCTGGGCCGCGGACGGCCCGCAACCCGGCTACTTTCCCTTCTATCTTGGCGTCATCATCTGCCTGTCCTCGCTGATCAACGCGATCGGCAGCCTCGCGCTGCGCGGGCCGCGCAACCGCAGCTTCGTCGAGGTCGGTCAGCTGCGGCTGGTGCTGAGCGTCCTGATTCCTTCGGCGGTGTTCGTCGGCCTGGTCAGCTGGATCGGTATCTATGTCTCGGCGATCCTCTACATCGCGCTGTTCATGCGCTGGCTCGGAAAATACGCCTGGTGGAAGCTCTTGTCGGTCGCCTTCGGAGTCAGCATCACCTTCTATCTGATCTTCGAGATGTGGTTCAAGGTGCCGCTGCCGAAAGGGCCGCTCGAGGCCCTGCTCGGCCTCGACTGAGCGGCGCAGGCGCGCGTGGACGAACTCCAGTCCCTGATGCACGGCTTCGCGGTGGCGCTCACGCCGACGAACCTGGCGCTGATGTTCACCGGCATCGTGCTCGGCGTGATCATCGGCGTGCTGCCCGGGCTGGGCGGGGCGAACGGCGTCGCGATCCTGCTGCCGCTCACCTTTTCGATGGCGCAGACGCCGGGCGGACAGACCTCGGCGATCATCCTGCTCTCCTGCATCTACTGGGGCGCGCTGTTCGGCGGCGCGATCACCTCGGTGCTGTTCAACATCCCGGGCGAGCCCTGGTCGGTGGCGACGACGTTCGACGGCCACCCGCTCGCCCAGCAGGGCCGCGCGGGCACCGCGCTCACCGCTGCGTTCACCTCGTCGTTCGTAGGCGCGCTCATCGCGGTGATCGTGGTGACGTTCCTGTCGCCGATCGTCGCCAGCTTCGCGCTCGAGTTCGGCCCGCCGGAGTTCTTCGCGGTGTACCTGCTCACCTTCTGCGCCTTCGTCGGCATGAGCAAGGAGCCGCCGTTCAAGACGCTCGCCGCGATGATGACCGGTTTCGCGCTCGCCGCGGTAGGCACCGATCCGGTGACCGGGGCGCTGCGCTTCACCTTCGGCTCGGTGTACCTGCTCGACGGCTTCGATTTCCTGATCGCGGTGATCGGGCTGTTCGGCATCGGAGAAATATTTCTCACGCTGGAGGAGGGGCTCGCCTTCAAGGGCGCCTCGGCGCGCATCAATCTCGGCGTGGTGCTCGAAACCTGGAAGGAGCTGCCGCGCTACTGGCTCACCTCGCTGCGTTCCTCGGTGGTGGGCTGCTTCATGGGCATCGTGCCGGGCGGCGCGACGCCGGCCTCGTTCATGAGCTACGGCGTGGCGCGCCGCTTCTCGAAGAACGGCGACAAATTCGGCAGCGGTCAGGTCGAAGGCGTGGTCGCGCCGGAGACGGCAGCGCACGCCGCGGGCACCTCGGCGCTGCTGCCGATGCTCACGCTCGGGGTGCCGGGATCGCCGACCGCCGCGGTGCTCCTCGGCGGCCTGCTGATCTGGGGGCTGCAGCCCGGCCCGCTGCTGTTCGTCGAGCAGAAGGACTTCGTCTGGGGCCTGATCGCGAGCATGTACCTCGGCAACATCGCCGGCCTGATCGTGGTGCTGACCTGCGTGCCGCTGTTCGCCGCGATCCTGCGCATCCCGTTCTCGGTGATCGCGCCGGTGATCGTGGTGGTCTGCGCGATCGGCGCCTACACGGTGCACAACTCGATCTTCGACGTCTGGATGATGGTCGTCTTCGGCGTGCTCGGCTACCTGTTCAAGAAGCTGCAGTACCCGCTCGCGCCGATGGTCCTGGCGATCGTGCTCGGCGACAATGCCGAAGCGTCGTTCCGCCAGGCGATGCTGATGTCGCAGGGCGACATGTCGATCCTGTTCTCGAACGGCCTGGTCGGCGGCATCACCACGCTCGCGCTCGCGCTGCTCGCCTGGCCGCTCGTCACCTGGCTCTGGCGCCGCGCCAGAGGAAGTTGACCGCGCGCCCCTGGTGATTCGTACGCCCCACGGACGCGTGGCGGCGCGCTGGTGGGTGGCTTCGTTCAGCTCCGGCCGAGTTTTTGCTTCAGGCGCGAGAGCGTCTCGGGCGACAGATTCAGGTAGGCGGCGAGCTCCTTCTTCGGGATGCGCCCGGCGAGCTCGGGATGCTTGCGCTCGAAGCGCAGCACCCGCCCCGGGGCATCGAGCAGGTGCAACGTGATGGTGTGCGCCATCACCTCGGACATCAGCTTCATCACCTCGTACTCGAAGCGCGCCTTGACCTCGACGTGGCAGTCGATGAAATCGACCCATTTCGCGAGCGGCAGCTCGGCGGTGCGCACCTTGGTTACTGCGACGATCGAGTAGGGCACCGGCGTGCGCAGGCGCCAGGCGGCGTACGAGGTGTCCATCTCGTTCTCGGCGGCGAAGCGCAGGATCATCTCGCGCCCCTGGGGATTGGCGACCACCCGCTTGAGCATGCCGTCCAGCACGAAGACCTGCGCCATCTCCTCATCGCCCTGCCTCACCAGGCGGTCGCCCTTGCGGTAGTCGACGACCGCGAGCAGCGGCTCGAGGGCTTCCCACTGCGCGACGCTCATGTCGCGCAGGACGAGATTGCGCCGCAGCTGGAGCCGGATGCTGCTGCGCTGCGGGTGGCTGTCGATGGCGTTCAAGGCGGCGGTTCCGCGCGGCTGCGGCGAGTCTGCGCAAAGCGGGCTAGTCGACCGGAAACATTGACCGCAGTCAAGGCTCCCCGGGCGCCGGGGTTCCTACCATAGCGATCCGCCGCAACGGCGCAGGCGCACAGCGAGGAGGAGCCCATGGGCAATGCAGAACCCCAAGTCGCCACCACCGGCAGCATGCATCAGGCCGCAGCCACGATCGACGGCTTTCAGCTGGTCATCGATGCGCTCAAGCTGAACGGCATCGACACGATCTACGGCCTGCCCGGGATTCCCATCACCGATCTCACCCGGCGGGCCCAGGCCGAGGGCATACGCGTGCTTTCGTTCCGCCACGAGCAGAACGCGGGCTACGCGGCGTCCATCGCAGGCTTCCTCACGCAGAAGCCGGGCATCTGCCTGACCGTGTCCGCGCCCGGCTTCCTGAACGGCCTGAACGCGCTCGCTCACGCCACCACCAACTGCTTCCCGATGATCCTCATCAGCGGCTCGAGCGAGCGCGAGATCGTCGACCTGCAACAGGGCGACTACGAAGAAATGGACCAGCTCGCCATCGCGAAACCCGTCGCGAAGGCGGCCTATCGCGTCTTGCATGCCGAGGACATCGGCGTGGGCATCGCGCGCGCCATCCGCGCGGCCTTGTCGGGCCGCCCGGGCGGCGTCTACCTCGATATGCCGGGCAAGCTGTTCGCACAGAGCATGGACGCGGTGGCCGGGAGGAACTCCCTGATCAAGGTGGTCGATCCGGCGCCCAGGCAGATCCCCGCAGCGGAATCGGTCCAGCGCGCGCTGGATCTGCTGAAAGGCGCGAAGAGGCCGCTCGTCATCCTGGGCAAGGGCGCGGCCTACGCGCAGGCGGATGCGCAGATCCGTGCGTTCATCGAGAAGAGCGGCATTCCTTATCTGCCGATGTCGATGGCCAAGGGCCTGCTGCCCGACACGCACGCGCAGTCCGCATCCGCGGCTCGCTCCTACGTGCTGCCCGAAGCCGACGTGGTGATGCTGGTCGGCGCGCGCCTCAACTGGCTGCTGTCGCACGGCAAGGGAAAGACCTGGGGCGGCAAGTCGGCCAAGGACTGGGGCGGGCAGAGATTCATCCAGGTCGACATCTCGCCCACCGAGGCCGACAGCAACGTGCCGATCGACGCGCCGGTGGTGGGCGACATCGGCTCCTGCGTGCAGGCGCTGCTGGAAGGCATCGGCGCCGGCTGGCCCGAGCCTCCCGCCGAGTGGCTCGGCGCCATCGCCGAGCGCAAGGAGAAGAACATCGCCAAGATGGCCGAGACCCTCGCCAAGGATCCCCGGCCGATGAATTTCCACAGCGCGCTCGCCGTGGTGCGCGACATCGTCAAGGCGAACCCGGATGCGATGTTCGTAAACGAGGGCGCCAACGCGCTCGACTTCACGCGCAGCATCGTCGACATGTACCAGCCGCGCAGGCGCATCGACGTCGGCACCTGGGGCGTGATGGGGATCGGCATGGGCTATTGCGTCGCCGCCGCGGTGGTCGGCAACGCGCAGGTGATCGCGATCGAGGGCGACAGCGCCTTCGGCTTCTCCGGCATGGAAATCGAGACGATCTGCCGCTACAACCTGCCGGTGTGCGTGGTGATTCTCAACAACAACGGCGTGTACAAGGGCACCGACGTCAATCCCCGGGGCGGCGACGTGGCGCCCACGGTGTTCGTCAAGAACGCGCGCTACGACAAGCTGATCGAGGCCTTCGGCGGCGTGGGCGCGAACGCCACCACCCCGGCCGAGCTGCGCAAGGCGATGGAGGAAGCCGTCCGCTCGCGCAGGCCCACGCTCATCAATGCCGTGATCGACGAGACCGCCGGGACCGAGAGCGGCCGCATCACGAGCCTGAACCCGAGCGCGAAAAAGAAATAGCCGCAAGCACTGGAGACCGGTATGGAAGCACTCAAGGGAATCCGCATTCTCGACATGTCGCACGTCCAGGCGGGGCCGACCTGCTCGCAGCTGCTCGCCTGGATGGGCGCCGACGTGATCAAGTTCGAGAACCCGGCCGGCGACGCGACGCGCGGCCAGCTGCGCGACGTGCCGAACGCCGACAGCCTGTACTTCACCATGCTCAACTGCAACAAGCGTTCGATCACGGTCAACATGAAGACCGCCGAGGGCAAGCAGGTGTTCGTCGACCTGCTCGCGAAGTGCGACATCATCATGGAGAACTTCGGCCCCGGAGTGCTCGATCGCTTCGGCTTCAGCTGGGAGGAGATTCACCGGATCAACCCGAAGATCGTGATGGGCTCGATCAAGGGCTTCGGCTCGAGCGGCCCCTATGCCGACTTCAAGGCCTACGAGAACGTGGCGCAGGCGATGGGCGGCGCGATGAGCACCACCGGCGTGCCCGACGGCCCGCCGTTCGTCACCGGCGCGCAGATCGGCGACTCCGGCACCGGCCTGCACCTCGCCATCGGCCTGCTCGCGGCGCTGCGCCAGCGCGAGCGCACCGGCAAGGGCCAGTACGTCGAGGTCGCGATGATGGACGGCATCATGAACCTGTGCCGCGTGAAGTTCCGCGACCACCAGCGCCTGACGCGCGGCAGCCTGTCCGAGTACTCGGTGGGCACGCACAAGGGCATGGGCGCGGTGCCGCGCGCGGGCAACGACTCGGGCGGCGGACAGCTCGGCAACGCGGTGCGCTGCAAGCCGGGCGGGCCGAACGACTTTCTCTACGTCGTCGTGCAGGAGGCGGTGTGGAACGCGCTCGCCAAGCGCATCGGGCCCGAGGTCGGCATGCCGGACCTGGCGACCGATCCCAAGTTCGCCAAGATCGCCGACCGGCGCGCCAACCAGAACGACATGTGGGAGATCATCGGCGAGTTCGCGCTCAAGCACAGCAAGCGCGAGCTGATGGCGATCCTCAATCCGCTCGATGTCCCCTGCGGCCCGGTCATGTCGACCGAGGACCTGACGCACGACGATCATGTGCGCGGCCGCGAGATGTGGGTCGAGCTCGACCATCCCGAGCGTGGCAGCTGGTACAACGTCGGCATGCCGATCAAGCTGTCGGACTCGCCCGCGCTCATCAAGCGCTCGCCGCTGCTCGGCGAGCACACCGACGAGGTGCTGAAGAGCGTCCTCGGCTACGACGAAGGCAAGATCAACGCTTTGAAGCAGGCCGGCGCGTTCTCGGTGCCGCCGAAAAAGGCTGCGTGACATGAGACTCGCAATCGTCGGTCAGCAAGACTTCGGAAAATCGGTTCTGGAGGCCTTTCTCGCGCGCGGCGACGAAGTCGCCGGCGTGTTCTGCGCGCCGGAAAAGCCGGGCGCGCGGCCCGATGCGTTGAAGAGCGCCGCCGAGGCGAAGGGCATCAAGGTCTTCCAGTTCGCCTCGCTCAAGAGCGACGAGGCGAAGGCTGCGCTGAAGGGCCTCGGCGCCGACCTCGGCATCATGGCCTTCGTGCTGCAATTTGCGCCGCAGGATTTCGTCAACATCCCGCGCCTTGGCACGATCCAGTACCACCCATCTCTGCTGCCCAAGTATCGCGGGCCTTCGTCGATCAACTGGCCGATCATTCGCGGCGACACCAAGACCGGTCTGACGATCTTCCGTCCCACCGACGGCCTGGACGAAGGCCCGGTCGTGCTGCAGAAGGAGACTGCGATCGGGCCGGACGACACGCTCGGCACGGTGTACTTCGACCGGCTGTTTCCGATGGGCGTGGCGGCGATGCTCGAGGCGGCCGACCTGGTCTTCGCGGGCAAGCAGCGCGAGCTGGTGCAGGACGAGGCGCTCGCCAGCTACGAAGGCTGGTGCCGCAAGGCCGAGGCGCGCATCCACTGGGCGAGCCACGTCGATTTCATCTACAACCTGATCCGCGGCTGCAATCCAGCGCCCGGCGCGTGGACGACGCTCGGCGGCGCGGAGTTGCAGATTTATGACGCGCGCAAGATCGCGGTGCGCAGCTTCGGCGCGGTGCGCGGCAAGATCGGCGAGGTCGTCGAGGCCGGCGCAGACCGCTTCCAGGTGAGCGCGCAGGGCGGGCGCATCGAGGTGCTGCGCGCCAAGCTCGGCGAGGGCAAGAAAGTCGCTGCCGGCGAGCTGCTCGCCTCGGGCGCAATCAAGCCTGGCGTCGTCTTAGGCAGCTAGGCAGCACGATCGGGCGAAGCGCGCGGCGTGATGCAATTCACGCCTGCAGGCCCGCGCCGGCACAGGTCGCGCGCAAGTCGTTGACGCAGCTTACATTTGACTGTAAGAATGCGCCTTAGTCTCCTGTTTTGTGAGGCGTTATCGGGCGCTCGGACGTTTGCAGTAGGGCAGGAAAGTGCGACAGCGTCGCTGGCGTAGAATTTTCTGTTGCCGTCCGACGCTGGATAACGACAAGAACAGGAACGCCTGATCGATGAATTCCGGCTTCTGGAAAACCGACTGGTTCCTGGGTCTTGTGGTCGTGATCGCGATGCTCGCGCTCGGGCGCAGCGATCTGCTGCAGAGCCTCGAGCGCAAGGCTTACGACATCGGCGTCGCGGCGAGCACGCGCGCGCCGTCGGAGCGCGTCGCGGTGATCGCGATCGACGATGCGAGCATCGCCAACATCGGCCGCTGGCCCTGGCCGCGCGACGTGATGGCGAAGATGATCGACCTGCTGGCGGCGGCGCAGGTCAAGGTGATCGGCAACACGGTGCTGTTCAGCGAGCCGCAGGTCGACCCGGGCTACCGCTATGTCGTCAAGCTGCTCGAGCTGGTGCGCGGCGGCGCGGGCAATGCGCAGCTGAGCGCCCTGCTGCAGGAAGCCGAGGCCGCGCTAAACACCGATCGCAAGCTCGCCGAGAGCCAGCAGAAGGCCGGCAATGTCGTGCTGCCGATGGTGTTCACGCTCGGCGAGCCGCGCGGGCGGCCCGACCACGCGCCGCCCGATTACATGCAGCGCAGCGCGGTCAGTGCAGGCGGCGGCGACGTGCCGCCGCTGCCGACCTCGGCGGTGCTCGTCCCGGTCGCTGAGATCGGGCGCAGCGCGGCGGGGCTCGGCCACGTCAACACCTTCCCCGACGTCGACGGCGCGATCCGCACCGAGCCGCTGGTGGTGCAGTACTTCGACCAGTTCTACCCGTCGCTGTCGATGATGGTCGCGGCCAAGAGCCTCAATCTCGGCCCCGCCGACATCAGGCTCACCCTCGGCGAGAGCGTCGCGCTCGGGCGGCTGCGCATTGCGACCGATCCGGCACTGCAGATGTACACCTACTTCTACCCGGCGCGCGACGGCCGGCCCGCGTTCCAGGTCGATTCGTTCTACGACGTGCTGAGCGGCAAGATCCCGGCGGCGAAGTACCGCGACAAGATCGTGCTGATCGGCGCGACCGCGGCCGGTGTCGGAGCCGCGCAGGTGACGCCGGTCTCGCCGGCGATGCCGCCGGTGGTGACGCTCGCGCACTCGGTGTCCTCGATCCTGCAGGAGCACTTCTTCGTCGCCCCGAGCTGGGGCCCGATCGCGGAAATCGTGGTGCTGCTGCTGGTCGCGGCCTACCTGATCGTGGTGCTGCCGCGGCTGAAGGCCTCGCTCGCAGCGGCGCTCACCGCCGGCCTGCTCGTCGTCCTGCTCGCCGCGCACTATGGCCTGATGACGGCGCAGGCGACCTGGCTGCAGCTCATGCTGCCGGCGACGCTGCTGCTGGTAGGTCATCTGGCGCTGGTCTCGAAGCGCTTCATCGTCACCGAGCGCGCCAAGCTGAAGTCCGACGCGAGCTCGGCGGAGTCGAACCGCATGCTCGGGCTCGCGCTGCAGGGCCAGGGCCGGCTGGACGAGGCCTGGGACAAGTTCCGCCAGGTGCCGCTCGCGGAGGCGGTGCTCGACAACCTGTACAACCTGGCGCTCGATTTCGAGCGCAAGCGCCAGTTCAACAAGGCCGAGTCGGTATTCCGCCACATGCACGCGTTCAAGCCGAAGTTCCGGGATCTCGAGACGCGGCTGTCGCGCGCACAGAAGCTCTCCGAGACCGTGATGCTCGGCGGCCGCGGCGGGCATCCCGGCGGCACGATGGCGCTCGACGCGGGCGAGAAGCCGATGCTCGGGCGCTACCAGGTCGAGAAGGAGCTCGGCAAGGGCGCGATGGGCGTGGTCTACCTCGGCCGCGACCCGAAGATCGGACGCGTGGTCGCGATCAAGACGATGGCGCTTTCGCAGGAGTTCGAGGCCGACGAGGTGGACGAGGTCAAGGAACGGTTCTTCCGCGAGGCCGAGACCGCCGGAAGGCTGTCGCACCCCAACATCGTGACGATCTACGACGCGGGCGAGGAGCACGACCTGTGCTACATCGCGATGGAGCTGCTCAAGGGCGAGGATCTCGGCCCCTACACCAAGCCCGATCACCTGCTGCGGATCGACAAGGTAATCTCGATCGTGGCGCGTGTTGCGGACGCGCTCGGCTACGCGCACAAGCAGAGCGTGGTGCATCGCGACGTCAAGCCGGCGAACGTGATGTACGACCCGCAGAGCGACGCGGTCAAGGTCACCGATTTCGGCATTGCGCGCCTCACCGACAGCTCGAAGACCAAGACCGGCATGGTGCTCGGCACGCCCTCGTTCATGTCGCCCGAGCAGCTCGCGGGCAAGAAGGTCGACGGGCGCTCGGACCTTTTCTCGCTCGCCGGGACGCTGTATCAGCTGCTCTGCGGCCGGCTGCCGTTCGACGGCGAGTCGATGGCGCAGCTGATGTTCAAGATCGCGAACGAGATGCCGCCCGACGTGCGCTCGATCAATCCGAAGGTGCCGCCGGGTCTGACTGCGTTTCTGACGCGCGCGATGGCGAAGGACCCCGCAGAGCGTTTCCAGACCGGGGAGGCATTCGCCCAGGCGTTGCGCGCTTCGCTTACCGCAGGCGGCGGCGCCGCGGCGCGTCCGGCGCAGCCGGCTCAGCCCGCCCCGACCTTCGAAAAGACGCAACCGCTGACGACGCCGCCGAAGGCGTCGGGTGGCAGCGACGGCCTCGACATTGAACTCTGAACTGCACAATGGCCTCGAACCGCGCCGCCGAGAGCAGCACCTTTCATCGACTCCGGCGAAAGACGACGCGCGGCCGTGGCCGCTGCGCAAGCCCCTGCGAGCGATGGACCTGAGCAGCGCACTCGAGATCAGCACCTGCACCGACCCGGGCATCGTGCGTCCGCACAACGAGGATTCGGTTGCGGCCGATGCCGTCACCGGGCTCGTGGTGCTGGCCGACGGCATGGGCGGCTACAACGCCGGCGAGGTCGCAAGCGGAATGGCGACCACCGTGATCAAGGCCGAGGTCGCGCAGATCCTGGGCAACGTCGAGCCGCACCTGGTAGACGAAAAGACCAACAAGGTGTTCGCAGAGCTGATCCTGCGCGAGCAGATCCGCAAGGCCAACGCGTCGATCTACCATGCGGCGCAGAGCCAGCCGCAGTACGCCGGCATGGGCACCACGCTGGTGGCCTGCCTGTTCTACGACAACCGCGTCATGGTCGGTCACCTCGGCGATTCGCGCCTGTACCGGCTGCGCAACAAGAAGCTGCGGCAGATCACGCGCGACCACTCGCTGCTGCAGGAGCAGATCGACGCCGGCCTGATCACGGCGGCGCAGGCGAAAAACGCGGCGCACAAGAACCTGGTCACGCGCGCGCTCGGCATCGATCCGGGCGTCGAGCCCGAGCTGCACGAGTACCGCACGCAGCCCGATGATATTTATCTGCTCTGCTCCGACGGGCTGTGCGACATGGTGGGCGACGACGACATCGCGCTCACCCTGAAGGCGCTCGGTCGCCACCTCAATCTCGCCACCCAACAGCTCGTCCAGATGGCCAACGACAACGGGGGACGGGACAATGTTTCGGTTATACTCGTGCGCATCCTGCGGGAATACCCGGCTGCGCGCGGCGTCGTGGGCAAGTTCTTCGCGTGGTTAAAATAATCCCCAGGGGTCAGCTATGGCGAAACTGATACTCAGCATGGATGGGCTGGTGCTCAAGGAGATTCCCTTGAGCAAGGAGCGCACCAGCATCGGTCGCAAGCCGTCGAACGACATCCAGATCGACAATCTGGCGGTGAGCGGCGAGCACGCCGTCATCGTGACCATCATGAGCGACTCGTTCCTCGAGGACCTGGGGAGCACCAACGGAACGATCGTAAACGGCAATCCCGTCAAGAAGCACTTCCTGCAGAACAACGACGTCATCGAGCTCGGCAAATACAAGCTCAAGTTCCTCGCCGAGGCGGGCGTGCCGGCCTCGGCCTCGGCGGCGGACTTCGAGAAGACCATGGTGCTGCGCCCCTCGACGATGAAGACGGTCGTCGAACAGGCGCGCAGCGCAGCGCCCGGCGGCGGCCAGCAGGCCGCGCAGGCGGCGCGCGCAGCCGCGGTGCAGCAGGCTGCTGCGGCGGCTGCCGGCGTCGCGGCGAAGGACACGACGGGCGGCAGCAAGGCGCCGGCGCCGAGCCCTGCGCCCGCCGCTGCCAGTGCGGCCCCTGCGGCAGCGCCTGCCGGCGGTGCGCCAGCCGCCGCACCGGCCCAGGCGCCGGCGGCGACGCCCGCTGCGGCAGCTGCGCCGAAAACCGCGCAGCTGCTCGGCGCGATCCAGATCCTCTCCGGCTCGAATGCGGGCAAGGCGCTCGAGCTGATCAAGCCGCTCACCACGCTGGGCAAGCCGGGCGTCCAGGTCGCCGTGCTCACGCGTCGCCCGCAGGGCTACTTCATCACGCATGTCGAGGGCGCCAAGCAGCCCAGCGTGAACGGTCAGTCGATCGGCACGGCGCCGCACGCGCTCAAGGATCACGACGTGATCGAGCTCGCCGGCGTGAAGATGGAATTCTTCGTCAAGGGCTGACCCGGGGGGTGCGCGTCCACCCCCCACGCGCGGAGCGGGACGCGGCGCGCCGCCGGCAGGAGCCAGAGTCCGCGTGAAGCCGCTGCTCGTCCGCTTCGCAATCGGCATCGCCATCGCGCTGTTCTTCATCGGTCACGCGGCGCGCTACTACCAGGTCAAGCTGATCGCGCAGCTCGAAAACATCATCTACGACGCGCGCACGCGGCTGACGATGCCGCTCGGGGTGGATGAGCGCGTCGTCATCCTCGACATCGACGAGCGCAGCCTGCAGGAGGTCGCGCGCTGGCCCTGGCCGCGCGACGTCATGGCGCGCATCGTGCGGACGCTGTTCGAAACCTACCAGGTGGCGATCGTCGGCTTCGACGTGGTGTTCGCCGAGGCCGACTATTCCTCGGGCATCCGCAGCCTGGACGCGCTCGCGCGGGAACAGATGAAGGGCGTGCCGGAGTTTCGCGAGATCTACCAGCGCCTGCGGCCCGCGCTCGACAACGACGGCCAGTTTGCCGAGGCGATCAAGGGCCGGCTGGTGGTCCTCGGTTACTACCTGAGCAGCGAGGAGGGTGCCAAGCGGATCGCGACGATCCCGCCGCCGGTGCTGCCCAAGGGCACCTTCTCCGGGCGCAACATCAGCTTCACCGCCTGGGACGGCTACGGCGGCAACCTCGCCGCGTTCACGCAGAACGCCGCCAGCGCGGGGCATTTCAACCCCGTGGTCGACTTCGACGGCGTGGTGCGACGCGTGCCGATCATCGCCCAGCTGGACGGCGCCTATTACGAGGCGCTCTCGCTCGCGGTGGTGCGCGCGATGATCGGCTCGCCGAAGGTGGAGGCCGGCTTCGCGAGCCAGGGCCTGATGCAGCGCGGCTACGCGGGACTGGAATGGCTCAAGGCCGGAGCCCTGACGATCCCGGTAGACGACTCGGCGAGCGCGCTGGTCCCGTTTCGCGGACCCAAGGGCAGCTTTCCCTATATCTCGCTTGCCGACGTGCTCGCGCAGAAGGTCAAGCCCGAGCGCCTCAAGGGACGCGTCGCGCTGGTCGGCACGACTGCGCCGGGCCTGCTCGATCTGCGCTCGACGCCGGTCGGCAGCGTCTACCCCGGGGTCGAGATTCACGCCAACCTGATCGCGGGCATGCTGGACCGGCTCGGCCTGCAGCTGGCAGACCTGCCGCATCGTCCGGCCTACATTCCCGAGCAGCCTGCGTACATGCTCGGCGCCGAAGTGCTGCTGCTCGCCATCGTCGGCCTCGCGCTGGCGGCTGCGATCCCGCTCGTCTCGGCGCTGTGGGCGACGCTGGCGAGCCTCGCCGGCGCCGCTCTGGCGGCGGGACTGAGCCTCGGCCTGTGGAGCGAAGCGGCGATCGTGCTGCCGCTCGCCTCCAGCCTGCTGATGATCGCGCTGCTGTACACGATCAACATGGCCTACGGCTACTTTGTCGAATCGCGTTCGAAGCGCCAGTTCACCGAGCTGTTCGGTCAGTACGTTCCGCCCGAGCTGGTCGACAAGATGGCGGAGGATCCCGAGCAGTACAGCATGGAGGGCAAGAGCGAGGACCTCACGGTGCTGTTCTCCGACATCGTCGGCTTCACCTCGATCTCGGAGTCGCTCGAGCCGCGCGAGCTGGCGACGTTCATCAACGAGTACCTCACCGCGATGAGCCTGGTGATCCGCGCTCACGGCGGCACGCTCGACAAGTACATCGGCGACGCGATCATGGCGTTCTGGGGCGCGCCGGTGGCGGACCCCGATCACGCCCGCGACGGCGTGCGCGCCGCGCTCGCCATGCAGGTCGAGCTCGAGCGCATCAACCGCGAGATCTTCCGCCCCAGAGGCTGGCCGCAGATCCACGTCGGCATCGGCCTGAACAGCGGCGTGATGCGGGTGGGCGACATGGGCTCGAAGATCCGCCGCGCCTATACCGTGATGGGCGACCCGGTGAACCTCGGCTCGCGGCTCGAGGGCCTGACGCGCGAGTACGGCGTGGGCATCCTGCTCGGCGAGGAGACGCGCCGGCGCGCCAGCGGCTTCGTGTACCGCGAGATAGACCGCGTCAAGGTCAAGGGCAAGGACGAGCCGGTGGCGATCTTCGAGCCGCTCGGGCGCGAGGGCGAAGTGGACAAAAGTCTCATCGAGGAACTCAGGCTCTGGCATCAGTGCCTCAAGCAGTACCGGGCGCGGGACTGGGATCACGCCGAAATGTCGCTTCTGAACTTGACGCGCGTGAACCCGCAGGCCAAGCTCTATGCGGAATTCGCAGAGCGCATCGCGGCGCTGCGTCGCACGCCGCCCGAGCCGGGCTGGGACGGCGTGACCGCATTCAGGACGAAGTAATCACGGACCATCGGAACGCTGATGAGACTGCGCATACTCGGATGCAGCGGCGGGATCGGCGGGCGCCACCTGCGCACGACGTCGTTTCTCATCGACCACGATCTGCTGCTCGACGCCGGCACCGGCGTCGGCGACCTGTCGCTCGCCGAGCTCTCGCTGATCGATCACATCTACCTGACGCACTCGCATCTGGACCACGTCACGTCGATCCCGTTCATCGTCGACACGGTGGGCGGGATGCGCACCGGGGGGCCGATCACGGTGCACGCCACGCGCGAGACCATCGAGATTCTGAAGAACCATATCTTCAACTGGACGATCTGGCCCGATTTCACCCAGGTGCCGACGCCCGAGATGCCCTTCATGCGCTACGCGGAGATCGAGCTCGGTCGCACCGAGTCGGTCGACGGCAGGGCGATCACGCCGCTGCCGGCGGTGCACACGGTGCCGGCGGTCGGCTTCCATCTCGACAGCGGCGAGGGCAGCCTCGTGTTCAGCGGCGACACCGGCTGCAACGACGCACTGTGGAAGGTGGTCAATCGGATCGACAACCTGCGCTTCCTGTTCATCGAAACGGCGTTCTCGAACCGCGACAAGAAGCTCGCCGAGCTCTCCAAGCATCTGTGTCCCGAGACGCTCGCGATCGAGCTCGCCAAGTTCGATCGCGAGGCCGAGATTTTCGTCACGCACCTGAAGCCGGGCGAGATCGAACTCACGATGGAGGAGATCGAGACGGTCGCCGGCGACTACCGGGTGCGCATGCTGCAGAACAGCCAGATTTTCGAGTTCTGAATGCGCCGGCGCGGCTTGCGGCGGCCGGCACACAGGCAGGCGCCGACGCCCGGCGCTGTGGCATAGTTCACGGCGGTGCAAAATTGTTATAAGTCCTTGATGGTCATGTTGAATGATGCGGTCGCAGCGGATAGCATAGGTGCCGAGAGCCGGCAGCTGATGGGTGGGGCCTGCGCGCGCGTCGCGGCCGCGACGCGAGAGCATGCCTGCGGGCGCATCGGCACAGGAGATTTTCTATGAGCGCAGTACTGAGCCATCCGTCCAGCGCGCAAAGCGACGTCAGCGCGCGGCTCGCGTTCCAGAAGCAGCTGCAGGGCGTCACCAACAAGATCCACGCGACCGCCAACGTCGACGAGATCATCCTCGACGTGAGCGCGGACATCTGCGTGCTGTTCAACGCCGACCGGCTCACCATCTACGCGATCGGCGAGGACAAGCAGTCGATCGTCTCCAAGGTGAAGACCGGGCTGAACTCGTTCAAGGACCTGCGCCTGCCGATCGCGGAGCACTCGATCGCGGGCTACGTCGGCCTGTCGAAGAAGATGATCAACATCAAGGACGTCTACGACGACGGCGAGCTGCGCGGCATCAATCCCAGCCTGCGCTTCCTGCAGGAGGTCGACAAGCGCACCGGCTACCGCACCAAGCAGATGCTGGTCGCGCCGGTGCTCGATGAATCGAAGGAGCTGATCGGGGTCCTGCAGCTGATCAACAACAAGGCGGGGATCCCGTTCGGCGCGCTCGCCGAAGAAGGCGTGAACGAGCTGGCGCAGACGCTCGCGATCGCCTTCAAGCAGCGCCAGAAGCCGCAGACCGTCAAGACCAAGTACGACTACCTGATCGCCGATGCGGTGCTTTCCGCGGGCGAGTTCGAGCTCGCCTCGCGCCAGGCGCGCAAGAAGGCGATGGACATCGAGACGGTGCTCACCGAGGAGTTCCAGGTCAAGAATTCCGCGATCGGCCAGGCGCTGTCGAAGTACTTCGGCGTGCCCTACGAGCCGTTCAAGCCGGACCGCGTCAAGCCGATGGAGCTGCTGCGCAACCTGAAGCGCGAGTACGTCGAGGCGAACCAGTGGCTGCCGATCGACGACACCAAGGAGGGGCTGATCGTGCTGTGCCCGGATCCCGAGCGCATCCGCTCCTCGCGCATCGCCTCGAACGTCTTTCCCAAGGCGCGCATCCAGTACCGCGTCGCGACGATGAAGGACTTCAAGGAGTCGGTCAACCAGTTCTACGGCAGCGAAATCGCCGACATGGGCGACATCGGCGACATGCTGTCGGGCCTCGATGAAGAGACCCTGGACGGGGAGGGTGCGGCGGCGGGCGATGAGGTCTCTGCGGCGGCCGACAACGAGCTGGTCAAGCTGGTGAACAAGGTCATCGTGGAGGCCTACCAGAAGGGCGCCTCGGACATCCACATCGAGCCCTATCCGGGCAAGTCGAAGACCGAGATCCGGCTGCGCAGGGACGGCGACCTCGAGCCCTACATCGAGATTCCGGCGAGCTACCGTGCCGCGATCGTCGCGCGCATCAAGATCATGTGCGACCTGGACATCTCGGAAAAGCGCCGCCCCCAGGACGGCAAGATCAAGTTCAAGAAGTTCGGCCCGCTCGACATCGAGCTGCGGGTGGCGACGATCCCGACCGCGGGCGGGGTCGAGGACATCGTCATGCGGATCCTCGCCGCGGGCGAGCCGATTCCGCTCGACAAGCTCGGACTGACACCGGCCAACCACCAGAACCTCGTCAAGACGGTCGAGAAGCCCTACGGCCTGTTCTTCGTCTGCGGTCCGACCGGCTCGGGCAAGACGACCTCGCTGCACTCGGTGCTGAAGCACCTGAACCGGCCGGACACCAAGATCTGGACCGCCGAGGATCCGGTCGAGATCACGCAGAAGGGCCTGCGCCAGGTGCAGGTCAACCGCAAGGCCGGGCTCGATTTCGCGGTGGTGATGAAGGCGTTCCTGCGCGCCGACCCCGACATCATCATGGTCGGGGAGATGCGCGACAAGGAAACGACCTCGACCGGCATCGAGGCCTCGCTCACCGGCCACCTGGTGTTCGCCACCCTGCACACCAACTCGGCGCCGGAATCGATCATCCGGCTGCTCGACATGGGCATGGACCCGTTCAACTTCTCGGATGCGCTGCTCGGCATCCTCGCCCAGCGCCTCGCGCGCCGGCTGTGCGCCTGCAAGGAGGCCTACGTGCCCGAGGGCGCGGAGCTGAAGCATTTCATCACCGAGTACTGCGACGAGCTGCACAACACCAAGCCGTTCAAGACCGACGCCAAGAGCGCCATGGAGGGCATCTACAAGCAGTGGGTCAAGGAATACGGCAACGACAAGGGCCAGCTGCAGCTCTACCGGCCGGTGGGCTGCGACAAGTGCGGCGGCAGCGGCCTGAAGGGACGCGTCGGCCTGCACGAGCTGCTGGTCGCGACCGACCCGCTGAAGAAGCTCATCCAGGAGCACGCGCGCGTCGCCGACATGCTGGCGCAGTGCCTGGAAGACGGCATGCGCACGCTCAGGCAGGACGGCTTGGAGAAGTGCCTGATGGGCCTGACGCACATCAAGGAAGTGCGCGCGGTCTGCATCAAGTAGCCGCAGGCAGGGCGATCCGCTGCGGGCCCGCTTGGCGATGAGACGCTCCTCGATCGATCGCACCCAGGGCATGCTGTTCGAGCAGGAGGGCGAGCGCAGCGCCGCGGCCGACGACCTGGTCCAGCGCCTCGAGCAGCTGAACGAGATCGGCGCGTCGCTCTCGGCCGAGCGCAACATCGACCGCCTGCTGGAGGCCATCCTTTCGGCGGCGAAAGCGATTACCCGTGCCGACGGCGGCACGCTCTACCGCGTCACCGACGAGCGCACGCTGCGCTTCGAGATCGTGCGCACCAGCTCGCTCAAGTACTACCTCGGCGGGACGACCGGCGAGCCGGTGCCGTTCTATCCGATCCAGCTCTACAAGGACGACAAGCCCAACCACAACATGGTCGCGGCTTATGCCGCGCTCACCGGCCAGACGGTGAACATCGCGGACGCCTACACCGCGGAAGGGTTCGACTTCACCGGCACCCGCGCCTTCGACTCGAAGACCGGCTACCGCTCGAAGTCCTTCCTCACCGTGCCGATGAAGAACCACGAGAACGAGATCATCGGCGTGCTGCAGCTGATCAACGCCACCGACACCAAGACCGGGGAGATCGTCAGCTTCTCCGCCTCGGACCAGCGCCTCGCCGAGTCGCTCGCCTCGCAGGCGGCGATCGCGCTCACCAACCGGATGCTGATCAACCAGCTCGAGAAGCTGTTCGAGTCGTTCATCAAGCTGATCAACTCGGCGATCGACGAAAAATCGCCCTACACCGGCGGGCACTGCCAGCGCGTGCCCGAGCTCACCATGCTGCTCGCCGAGGCGGTGAACGAGACCCGCGATGGCCCGCTGCGCGAGTTCACCATGAGCGACAAGGACCGCTACGAGCTGTGGATCGCCGGCATGCTGCACGACTGCGGCAAGGTGACCACCCCGGTGCACGTCGTCGACAAGGCGACCAAGCTCGAAACGATCTACGACCGCATCCACCTGCTCGACACGCGTTTCGAGGTGATCAAGCGCGACCTGGAGATCGCGTTGCTGAAGGAACAGCAGACGCTGCTCGCGCAGGGCAAGCGCATGCAGGCCGCGGAGAGCGAGCGCCGCTACCGCGAGCGCCTGCGCCAGCTGAGCGACGACCGCAATTTCCTGCGTGCCTGCAACGTCGGCGGCGAGCGCATGCGCGACGAGGACGCCGAGCGCGTGCGGCGCATCGCGCGCCAGTACCGCTGGCGCGACGTCGGCGGGCACGAGGCGGATTTCCTGAGCGACGACGAGATCCGCAACCTGACCATCCGCGCCGGCACGCTGACCGAGGAAGAGCGCCAGATCATCAACCACCACATCGTCGCGACGATCAACATGCTCGAGGCGCTGCCCTGGCCGAAGCACCTGGCGAACGTGCCCGAGTACGCCGGCGGGCACCACGAGCGCATGGACGGCAAGGGCTATCCCAAGGGCCTGACGCGCGAGCAGATGTCGGTGCAGGCGCGCTGCATGGGGATCGCCGACATCTTCGAGGCGCTCACCGCCAAGGACCGCCCCTACAAGAAGGGCAAGACGCTGTCGGAGTCGCTCCAGATCCTCGGCAAGTTCCGCATGAACGGCCACATCGACGAGGATCTGTTCGACGTCTTCATCCGCAAGAAGGTGTATCTGCGCTACGCGGAAATGTTCCTCGACCCGGAGCAGATCGACAGCGTCGACGAGAGCCTCATCCCGGGATACACGCCGTGAGGCGGGCGGCACAGCACGGCGGCGCGTGGCGCTGACGGCACAGGCGCTCGCGCTGCTCGCCCGGCATCTGCCGGGAAAGCGCATCCTGAGCTTCGGCTACCCCGACCTGGTCGCGAGCGCCGGGGAGGTCGAGCGGCTGTTCGGCGTGCGCCCGACGCGCTTCACCGAGTTCGGCCGCTGGCACGGCGTCGATTTTCCGCTGCCGGAAACGCTGCAGCTGTTCGAGGCGATCGGCGCGGAGCTCGCCTGCGTCGACATCCAGCCGAGCCGCGGCGTCGAGCGCGTGGTCGACCTGAACCAGCCCTGCGAGCTGGGCGCATTCGACCTGGTCATCGACGCGGGCACGATCGAGCACTGCTTCAACATCGGGCAGGCAATCCTGAATGCCGCGGGCGCGGTCGCCGTAGGCGGGCTCGCCTTCCACGCCCCGCCGATGACGATGCTGAATCACGGCTTCTACAACATCAACCCGACCCTGTTCCATGATTTCTACGTGCAGAACGGCTGGACGCTGGAGGCCCTGGTGGGCGGCACGCGCGAGGGCAAGTTCCAGGTCCAGGCGACGCGGCGCTTCGCCGGGCCGCCCGAGGCGGTGCTCTACTGCCTGGCGCGGCGCCAGCGCGCGGGCGCGCTCAGCTTCCCGACGCAGAGCAAGTATCTGGAGCACCCCGATCTTGCCTGAGCGCGCAGGGCGCGCAGCCGCATGAGCGAAATCGAGCACTGGCTGCTGCTTGCGCTCGCCGCGCTGGTCGCGCGTCAGCGCGCGCTCGCCTTCGGCGAGCCCGACCCGGGCGCGCTCGCGGCCTGGCTGCGGCCGGAGCTGTTCTCCTTCGCGCACGAGCGCGGCGCACACCGCTGCCGCATCGAGCGCGCGCGCCTCACGCGCTTTCAGGGCGCGGTGCTCAGCCTCGAGCGGCAGGATTTCGTTTCTCCGGTCTCCGCGCTGCGGCCCCATCTCAAGCTGCTCGAGGCTGCCGACGGCGCCTACGAGGCGAAGCTGCTGCCGCCGTTCGTCGACGCGCTCGGCCTGGCCGACGACGATCCGGTGCGCGCGGTCTACTCGCCGCTGCAGTTGCTGTTCGGCGCGCACTGCGGATTCTTCGACCCGCGGCGCGAGTCCTGGCATGCCTACGCAGGCCGCGCGCTGGCGGCGCAGCTGCCACAGGCGCAGGCGCTCGCCGAGCCCTCCCGCAGCCGCGTCACCTGGCCTGGCGGCACGCTCGAGCTTGCCGATGCGCCTGCCGGCCTGCAGCTTGCAGCGCGCACCCCGGCGCTGGAGTTCGAGCTCGCCGTCGAGGCGGAGGCGTTCGAGCTGCGCCTGCGCGCGGCGGATCCGGCGCGCGGGCTGATCGCCGACCTGCTGCGGCTGCGCGGTGCGGCCGAGCTGCCGGTCGGAATCGATGTGGGCGGTGGCAACGACGCTGGCGCGCGCGGCCTGACCATCCGGGGAAGCCTGTGAGCGGGATGCTCGACCTGAGCGTGCTGCGCCCGGGACGCGGTCCCGCGGCGCGCACCCACGTCGACACCCGGGTCGGCGACGCGAGCGCGGTCGCGGACTTCGGCCTGCAATGGCGCAGCTTCGACCCCTACCCGGAGCTCGAGCTGCTGTCCTACGGGCACCTCTACGGGCGCTTCCTGCTGCCGCAGCATTTCTTCCGCGGCAAGCGCGTCGTCGATCTGGGCTGCGGCAACGGCCGCCTCGGGCGCTTCGTGATTCCCGATGCAGCCGCCTACGTCGGCGTCGATCTGAGCGAAGCGCTGCTCGCGTTCGACGTGCCTGCGGATGCGCAGGCGCGCGTCGACCTGGTGCGCGCCTCGCTCGAACAGTTGCCGCTGCTGGACGAATCGGCCGACGTCGTGCTGTGCTGGGGCGTGCTGCATCACGTGGGCGACTACCGCGCCGCGATGCGCGAGATCGAGCGCGTCCTGCGGCCAGGCGGCACGCTGCTGCTCTACGTCTACCCCGACGGCTACGCGCCGCGCGAGAACCTCAACCGCCTGTTCCGGGTCGTGGAGCCGCAGGCGTTTCACGCCTTCTGCGTCTGGTTCTTTCAGACCGTCCGACGCTGGAGCGAGCTCGATGCGCCGCTCGCGCAGGCGCTGTGCAGCGCGCTGTGCGTATCGCCGCGCATGCACACCGGCTGGGAGGTGATCCAGATGTTCGACGGGCTCGGACCCGAGCACCACCATCTGCTCGAGCGGGTGGTCGCCGCGCACTACACGCCGCCGTGGTCGCTGCGGCCGACCCACAACGGCTGCTTCGTGATCGGCAAGCCGGCGCGCGGCCCGGCGCCGGCGCGCTAGCGCTTGATGAACAGGCCCTGCCCGGTGGGCAGCTCGAGCACCGTCTCGCCGAGCGCGCGGAAGTACGCCTTCTCGCGCTGGTGCGACTCGCGATAGCGCACGAAGCCGTAGTCGTCCAGCACCAGCAGGGCGCCCGGCACCATGCGCTCGAGCACCGGGGCAAGGCAGGCGAGCTCGGCCTGGGCGTCGTTCAGGTCGATCTGCGCGAACGCGATGCGATCCGGCATGGCCTCGGCGAAAGCCTCCGGCAGGCGGCCGGCAATCACCCGCGTGCGGCCGAGCGGCTGCACGCGCGCGCGCACCTGCTCGGCGAGCTGCGGGCCGTGCAGCGCCTTGCGCGATTCCGCGGGCGGGTCGTCGAACAGGTCGTACAGGAAGTAGCTGTGCCGCGTCGAGGCGAAGTCGGCGTAGCGCATGATGATTTCCACGGTCTTGCCGTCGTAGCAGCCGACGTCTACGAAATCGCCCGCCAGGCCGAGGCAGGAGCGCGCCGCCCAGCACAGCGTGTAGACGCGCCAGATGCGGGCGCGGATCAGCGCGTCGTCGGCGTAGGGCCGGCAGGCATCGACGAATTCCTCGTCCGAGAGGAAGCCCAGGTTGCGGAACCAGACCAGCATGTCGTCGGCGAGAAAGGCGTGCGCGCCGGGCCGGTTCGGCTGCAGCGCGCGCGCCGTGGCCTGCAGGCTTTCGACCAGTTGCCCGCGCCTGGCGTCATCGTCGTAGGGCGGATCGCGGTACATCTTGTTGTAGAGCGCAAAGTGCGGCGTCAGCGGCGGCGCGGTGCTCCGAGCCTCATCCCGCGGCTGGGCACGCGGCGGGGCGCGCGGCTTTCGCCGGCGCCCGAGCAGCTCATCGAGCAGACTTTTGAGGATCGACATGGCGTTTCAGCCCGTCACGCCGACTGCGTCGACCCACAGGCCGAGCACGGTCATTGCCCACAGGCTGTTGATGTTGCCGGGCGCGGCGGCGGCGAGGCGCTCGAAGGCCTCGCGCCGCGCGCCGAAGAAGCGCGTCGCGCGCAGCACCTCGGCGGCCGACTGGAACAGCTTCGCGAACAGCGCCTGGTGCGCGCGCATGAAGCCGCCGGGCATGCCGAAGCCGGTCTTGGCGGCCGGCACCAGCCCGGGCGCGAGGTGGCGCGCGAGCACGGCGCGCAGCGCGGGCTTCAGCATCCCCTGCGCGGGACACTGCGCTTCGGGCAGCGCCGCGGCGAGGCGCATCACGGCGGGTTCCAGAAACGGGGTACGCACTTCGAGCGCGTGTCGCATGCTCATGCGGTCCACCTTGGCGAGCACGGCGCCCGGCAGGTAGGTGTGGAAATCGAGCACGCTCAGGCGCTGCGCCTCGTTCCAGCCGGCGCGCATCGCGACCGGCGCGTAGCGCTGCAGGAACTCCTCGCGCCAGCCAGCGTACTCGCAGGGAAACAGCGGCTTGAGCAGCGACGGTGGAAAGACCGGCAGCGCGCCCTCGAAATAGCCCTCCAGCGCGTCCGCCGGGGAGCGCGTCCGGCGCAGCCGCTCGAAGCCGGCGTAGCGCGGGTAGCCGCAGAACAGCTCGTCGCCGCCGTCGCCCGATACCGCGACGGTGACCTCGCGCCGCATCTCGCGCGAGAGCAGGTAGACCGGCACGCAGCTGCGATCGCCATTCGGCTCGTCCACCCAGCCGCCGAAGCCCTGCGCGGCGGCGAGCAGATCGTCGCTCGACAGGCGGTAGCTACTATGCGGCAGGCCGAGCGCATCGGCGATGCGCCGCGCCGCCGCAGTCTCGTCCTCGAGCGTCGCGTCGCCCGCGAATCCGGCGCAGAAGGTGCGCAGCTCGCGCTTGAGGCGCCGCGCAGCGAGCGCGCAGACCAGGCTCGAATCGACGCCGCTCGACAGAAACGCGCCGACCGGGACATCGGAGGCCACCAGCCGGCGCTCGATCGAGTGCGCAAGCGCATCCTCGAGCGCCTCGGCCTGCGCCGCGGGCGCGTCCGCGACCGGATCGACCGCGCGATCGAACGCCCAGTATGGCCGCGGCCGCAGCGTCCTCGCGGCTCCGAGGTCCACGCGCAGCAGCATGCCCGGCTCGAGCGCGTGCACGCCCCGCAGCACCGTGCGCGGCGCGGGCACGTAGCGCAGCGCGAGATAGTCGAACACTCCGCGCGCATCCAGTTCGCGCGAGCGGCCGGGCAGGGCGGCGAGCGCGCGCAGCTCCGAGGCGGCGGCGAACAGGCCGCCGAACTGCGTATAGAAGAGCGGCTTTTCACCGGCGCGGTCGCGCGCCAGCAGCATCTGGCGCTCGGCCGAATCCCACAGCGCGAAAGCGAACATGCCGTCGAGCCGCGCGAGGCAGGCGGGGCCCCATTCCGCCCAGGCTTCGAGCAGCACCTCGGTGTCCGAGCGCGAGCGGAATGCGCGTCCGCAGGCTTCGAGCTCGGCACGCAGCTCGCGGAAGTTGTACAGCTCTCCGTTGTAGCTGATCGTATAGCGCCCGCTCGCATCGCTCATCGGCTGCGCGCCGGCGGGCGACAGATCGAGCACCGCGAGGCGGCGGTGGCTGAGCGCACAGGCCCGGCCGTCGTCCCACAGGCCCTCGCCGTCCGGCCCGCGATGCGTCTGATGCTGCGCGAGCTGCGCGACCGCCTCGCGCAGAACGGCGATGCCGAGGTCATCGCGCAGGGCCAGCGCGGCGCCGATGCCGCACATCGTCAGCGGGCCTCGCCGCGCGCGCGCTCGGCCTGCGCCGCGAGCGCGAAGGCGTACTTGCGCGGTCCCTTGAAGTGGACGACGTAGCGCTCATCCAGCCGCTCGAGCGAGGACGCGTCTTCGCCTTCGCCGCCGGAGAAATTGAAAGTGTCGCAGGGCAGAAAGCGGATCCGCGCGCCCGCCGCCTCGCATTCGGCGTACGGCGAGTATGGCCGCAGCTCGTGCACCAGCGCGTTGATCGAGAGCTGGCCGCCGCGCCAGCGCCGCACGTCGCCGTAGTAGCCGCCGATGAACGCATCGGCGGCGATCGCGTCGTAGGTCGCCATGCGGGTCTCGAGAAAGCGCTCGACCGCCTGCGGCCGGCGCGCGCAGAGGAAGATGACGCCCTCGTTCGCCGGCATCAGGCGCGGGCCGTCGCGGTAGGTGATGCCGATGTCGAAGCCGAGCTCGAAAATCGGCTCGAGCGCCCGGTTGACGAGGGCATCGGCATCGAGGAACACCGTGTCCCGCGCGAAGGCGGGGGAACGCACGTATGCGAGCAGTGCGCAGGCGCGCTCGTACATCGGCTGGCTCGCGTCCAGAGCGAGCTCAACGACCTTGACGTCGTCCGCCGCCAGTGCGCGCTGCCGCCCGCCCGAGGCGGTGACGAGGGTGACCGTCGCGCCCGGGCAGTGGCTGCGCACGCGCTCGAGGCAGCGGCGCAGGATGTCGAGATAGTCGAAATGCTGCGGCACGAGCTTGGCGTCGACGTAATCGATCGCCGCGCCGGCCGGCATGTCGGCGTGGAACACGAACACGTTCAGGCCTGCGGCAACCGGAGGCCCCTGCGCGGCGGCGCCGAATGCGCGCGCGTAGGACGCCACGCGCGCCGCGGTCCCTGCGCCAAGCGTCCCGCTGCGCAGGCCCGCGGCGTGGGCGATGATGCGCTCGATCGGCAGCTCGGCCTGGCTGGCGCCGCCGCTGCCGCCGGACTCACCGGGCGCTTCCTTGCCGGTGACCTGCAGCGGCTGGCCGCTCGCGAGCGAGGCGAGGCGCGAGAGCAGGTCGAGCTTGGAGATGGCAGCGCCCGCGGGCGTCGCGGCTGCGTTCGGCGACGCCGGCCCTGATCTAACGAAGGCCTACGGCGCGCCAGAAAGCGCGCGCTTACTCGGCCTGCTCCAAGCCTCGGCTGTGAACGAATCGACCTCGATCTACGTGGCGCGCCCCGATCTGAGCCGGCCCCCGCCGGCGGCGGCCGCAGGTGCAGCAGCAGCGGCAGCACCGGTTGCTGTGTTGTTCGTCGATTTCGCCGTGCGGCCCGGCAAGGAACAGGGTTTCGAGGAGTACACGAAGAAACTCATCG
>Ga0210138_1000003_pt1 | contig 69618 bp, 64 predicted proteins | sample Browns_ThreeSqC__FD_184850 | JGI IMG/M metagenome (GOLD analysis project Ga0210138, IMG submission 184850) | Wetland microbial communities from the San Francisco Bay, California, USA, that impact long-term carbon sequestration -... | ecosystem: Environmental > Aquatic > Marine > Wetlands ... | reverse complement strand
TCAGGGCAACATCCAGTGTCTCGCGTGCGGCCGCTGGGCCGACGACTGGGACAAGGTGGCGCCCGGGCCCCGCGGCAACGCCGTCACCCTGACGATCGCCTACCAGGACATCTGCGGGCGCAACGGCCAGGTCAACTGCTCGTGTGCGCTCTGCACGATCGCCTGGGGGATGCTGCCCTGTGACGACCCGGCCGCCTGCGAGGTCCAGATGCGCGAAATCGCCGGCCAGGAAGCAGTGGAGTACGAATGAACACTTGACACCCGCAACCAGCGGGTGTATGGTGGACGCACTCAACTCGGAAATCCCGGAGCCGCCGATGAGGCGGGGCCGGTTGACCAAAGGAGAACAGGATGGATTCGGATCAACAGCAGGCTCTCGCCCTTCCCAACATCTTCAACCTCTCGGACATGACGATCCCCAAGCGGGCCAATGCCATCGCTGGTGGGGAGGTCGACCCCGAGGCCGTCCAGCGCCTCATGGCCCAGGAGGCGGCCGCGCGGGCGGCCGGCTTCGCCCCCAAGCCCCCGGTGTTCGCGCTCGGCACGCGCGTCGTCGACGTGGGCGCCGAGAACTTCCGGCGGTCCCGCCAGGAGTTCGAGCGCCTCCCGCTCGCCAGTGACGCGCTCGCCCGCCTGATCGCCCGGGTCAAGCTGGAGCGGCGGATCGACACGGACACCCGCATCCGCGATCTCGTGATGGACCCGACCGGGACGATCACGCGCGGAGGCTCCCCCCTCGCCCTCACGGAGACGTCGTTCCGTCAGCTCCTCGCCCGCACGGCCTGCCCGGAGCCCGGGGCAGCCGCCGTCTACCTCGCGACCGTCCCGCCAGCCCGCCGGGCCGCCGAGGTCAACGCGTGGATCCGCGAGACCGACGCCGAGAAGGTGGCGGTCATCCGGCACCGCTCGAACCTGGCACTCAGCGGGAACGGCCGGCAGGCGTACGCGATCGTGTCGGAGCGGTACAGCGCACTCGACACCCACCAGCTCGCTTCCATCATGCTCGAACAGGAGGTCGCGCCGGGCGACGCCCGCTGCGAGGTCCAGTACGACGGCGACAGGGTCGAGATCGCGCTCCGCTGGCACTCCGACATCCAGCCGGAGACGTGTGCGGCGGGCGAGATTTTCCGCGCGGCCGCGGGACTCCGGTCGGCCGATGACGGCACCCAGTCGATCGAGCCGTTTGCTGGGCTCGACCGCAACCTGTGCCTCAACCTCATCATCCTCGACCACCCGGAGGTGCGGCTGGGCAAGAAGCGGCACGTCGGCAACAATATCGCCGAGTTCCTCTTCGAGAACCTCAAGCTCGCGACCGACCGAGTCCGCTACTTCGCCGAGATGTGGGCTGGGGCGGCGCGCACCAAGCTGACGGCCCCCGGCATCGTCCGGGACGTTCCCGAGGGCCTGACCACCCCCGAGCTGGTCGCGGGCGTGTTCCGCGGCCTCCTGGTGGGTGGCAAGCTCCAGCTCCCCGGGTTCCGCCGGACCGGCGCCATCGAGGTGCTGATGGGCGCATGGGCCAAAGAACCGGAAGCGACCAAGGTGGGGCTCGTCAACGCGGTGACGCGCGCGGCCCACGAGGCCGACTTGAAGGGCGCCTGGGCCACCCAGGCGGTCCAGGAGGCCGGTGGCGCGCTCCTGGCAGGCAAGCGGCCGCTCCAGTGGCTCGCGGACGGTGAGGACTTCTAGGGCTCGTGGGCGGGCTCCTGGCCCGTTCGATACCCGCCCAGGCCAGGGTGGGTGCGGGAAGGCCGGAGGGTGTTGTCGTGGCGGCACCCTCCGGCAACGGCCTACAGGGAGATCACATGCCGAAGCTGATGGGCAAGCAAGACCTCGCCAAGATGATCCAGAACAGCCTGGCGTACCCGTTCGCCTGGGAGAAGGTCGGGCTTGGCGGCCTCCCCGTCGAGAAGGTCGCGGTCTACTGCCAGGACCGAGCCGCCCACCTGGCCGAGGCGATCTGGTCCGAGCTGGTCACGTTCGAGGCGGAACGGGCCGAGGCGGAGGAGGCGGAACAGGCCACCCCCGAGTAGACCGATTTTCTCTTGACACCCGCAATCAGCCATGCTAGGCTGTATCTGTAAGCTGGAAGGGAGGTCGGAAATGGCGGTTCGCAGAATGGTGTCGAAGGAGCGGTGGCTGGAGTCCCCCGAGACCGTCGAGGTCGTGACCAACTACCCGGGCCACGAGGCCGGCAGCGTGTCGCACGACTCGAAGTGCCCGAACTGCTCGACGACGCTGGATCTGTCCGGCAAGCTGTCGGACGGCTGCTACACCGAGTGGGCCGACGGCCACGGACGCTGCTGGGTCCGCGACCCCCTCTACATGGAGACGACGCACGTCGGGGTGGTCCTGGCGCTCGGTGAGTACAACGGGCGGGACGACAGCGACTTCTACGCGGTCGTCTGGACGGGTGAGGGGACCGAGCGGGTCGAGTACGCCAGCACGCGCGGGTGGACCTACCCGAACGGCGCGGCCGTCGACGCCACCCCCGAGGTGCTCGACGCCTACGAGGCGTACTGCGCGGCCGCGCGGAAACGGGCGGCCGACGAGAAGGCGGCCGCGGAGGCGAAGGTCCCGCGCAAGGGCCGGACGGTCAAGGTGGTCAAGGGCCGCAAGGTCCCGGTCGGGACGGTCGGGACGGTCATCTGGTACGGGGAGGGCAAGAACTTCGGTCCGGTCCCCCGCTACCGCGGCGGCTGGTCGACCACGGCCCCCATGAGGGTCGGGGTCAAGGATGCGGCCGGCACGGTCCACTGGACGGCCGCCTCGAACGTCGAGGTGGTCGAGCCGGCCAGCGAGGAGGCGGCGTGATGGCCGGCAACTACATCGCGGCAACCGAGAAGGACTTCACCAACCTGGTCGACAAGGGAGTGCCCCGCGAGGTTGCGCGGGGCCTCCTCGACTACGTCAACGACGGGGCCGAGCCCGACAAGTTCCTGTGGGCCGTCCTGACCAACGATCTGAGCGAGGCGTGCGCGTGGGCCCCGGAGGTCGGCGCATGGTTCAAGCCGCTGCTCACGTGGATCTACAGCTACGTGCCCAGCAACGCGTGGCGGACGAACGAGAAGGTTCGGATGTGGTGCAACCGTGGAGGCGCGAATGGCACGTAGGTACTGCGGGCAGATCACCATCTACCTCGTCTGCAACGACACCGACTACTCCGTCCGGGTCGTGGGGCCCGGTGGGGCCGCTCACGTCCAGGTCGGGTTCCCGGCCGTCTTGACCAAGGCGGTCGATTCACCCGACGCGTTCGACGAGGCCGCCCACGCGGCCCTGTCGTTCATCCAGGACGACCAGGAACGCGCCCGGCGTGGTGCCGATCTCGACCAGCCACCAGGCTGGACCGGCCACCTCGACCTCGACCAAGCCGCCACGACCGATTCGGGCTGGATGGTGACACGCAAGCCGCTCGCCGAGCTGCTCCGGGGGGCTACCCCGTGACCCCTCTCGTCGAGCCAGTCGACCTCCTCGCCATCACCCGCGAGTCCAAGCGGGTCATCACGACCATCAAGGTCATCGACGTCGACGACCAAGATGGTCACGACCACAAGTTCCCGTGGCTCACATTCGGTGAGCCCTCCTTCCGGTACGGAGAGCGCCGCGACCACGCCACGATGGAGATCGGCGCCCGCCTGGGCAAGGGGGCGACCGACTTCGAGCACGACTCCGCCTGGGCCTTCCGGTTCGACTTGGTTGGTGTCGAGATCAAGGCGCTCTGGGGCCTCAACCACTTCGTCGGGTTGGTCAAGCCGTGCTCCTTCCGGAACCACCAGTTCTGCGACTTCCATGTGCCGGGCCCCGGCTACAACCCCCTGACCCACCCGAAGACGGTGCGCTGCACGGACAAGCACTGCGGTCCCAAGGGCCACCCGATCGTCCCCCAGGGCTACTACGTCCCGCCCGTCAACCCCGATCTCCACGAGAAGCTCTCGGGCCGGTGGGTCGAGGTTGTCGTTGCGTTGCCGGATCGAAAGCGATAGAGGAGATCGGCTATGGCCGTCACGGTTGCCGGCTCGCCCCAGTGCTTCTCGGAGGTGATCACCCGGGTGCCCCGGCGGATCAAGTGCTCGGCGGGCAAAGAGGTGAACATCCGGAACGTCGGGATGAACACGTTGTGGATCTCCCTTGATGGCCACGCCGAGTTCGACGTGGCGTCGGGGACGTCGTTCGACGCCCGCCTGGAGTTCGACGGGTTCTGGGCGCGCACCAAGTTCGGCGTGACGAAGGTGGTGGGGCTGGTGACGTCATGAGCTTCACCCACTACCCCAAGCTCGCGGAGGGGGCCGGCCTGTTCGGCGCGGTCCTCTGGTACGCGCCGGGTGACCCGCGTAACACCCTTGACGACATCCGATGGCGCAGCGGCGTCCGCTTCCACGTGGCCGACCAGCCCATCCAGTCGGGTGAGTCGATCTCGCTGTACGGGTCGGCCGTCAACTTCACGCGGTACTACGGCACTACCTCGGCGGACGTCCCCTTGGAGCTGACGTTCGCCTTCTCCAACGAGGAGCGCGTGCTCGTCCCATCGGGCGTGTTAGTCTCGGGCACCCACCCGATGACCGGCAAGACCGTGATGGTCGACTCCCGCTTGCCCGGGGACGTCTGCGGGGCCTTCCCGGTCGACCCCCTCGACCCGGAGCCATCCGCGTGGCCGACCCGGAAGGTCGAAGGTCTCGAATGGCCAGTGCGGGGCATCCGCGACGCAACCGACGAAGACCTCCCCCACCTCAACTACGACGGCATCGCGCTCGTCAGCCAGTACCGTCCGGCCGCCGAGGGCAAGCCGGCCGTCGGCGACAAGACGCTCGTGACGATCTATGGGTCGGCCTTGAAGGTCACGGTCAAGAACACGGGCGACCGGGCCGGGTCGGTGCGGGTCTTCGTGAGGGGGTCGGTGTTTTGACCGACTGGGACACGTACGAGTCGGGCCCGTACTGCCGCCACTGGTCCGAGCCGTGGGACTGCGAAGACGTCTGCGTTCGATGCGGGCACCGATGCGGCCTTCACATCGGGCGTGACCCGTGCGACGAGGAAGGTTGCTCGTGTGAAGCGTGGGTCCAGCCACCTCCGCCCCCGCCGGAGCCTCCCCACCAACATGCCTGGCAACCCATTGCGGGCGGGTTGATGGCCTGCGTGTGCGGGGCGAAGGCGCTCGGCGTGCCGTGGAGGACGTCGTGAACGTCCCCGCCCCCCACGCGTGCGTCGTCTGGCAGCACTGCTGCTCGGTCGGCCAGGTCGTTGCGGCCGGCTCCGACATCATCTCGGTCGAGTCGATGAAGATGGAGTTCCTCGTCCAGGCTCCATGCAACGGAACGGTCACGTGGCTGAAGCCGATGGGCGAGCAGGCCGAGGAGGGCGAGGCCCTCGCCACCATCGAGGAAGCACATGAATGAGCGGATGTCGGAGGACCAGTGGATGCGGATCTACTTCAGTATCCAAGATGGTTGCGAGACGGTAGACACCGTCCGAGCCCTCTCTACCTTCGCTCGTGAAGCCCGCCGAGCCCGTGAGGCTGAAGAAGTGCTCATAGCGGAGCGAGTCGTCCTGCTGGAGCAGATCGCGACATGGAAAAGGGCCGCAACCATCGCGGCCCATGCGCTCGGTCAACGCGATGCGACCACCGCGGCCGTGCAACCAAAGCGGCCGAAGCGATCGACCCGGATGGTTGCGAAGGGTCGCTCAGCTCGGTAGCATCGGGAGTCAATGCCCCTCTACGACGTCGAGTGCCCAGCCGGCCACAAGAACGAGATCCTCCTGAGCAGCTCGGAAGTCCGGGACCTGACGGTCGCCGGCCCATCCTTCCAGGTGGTTTGCCCGACCGATGGGTGTGGCCAGCCGGCGACCCGTCAGGCCGTCTCATTGCCTGGGTCGATGGCGGTCCAGTGGCGCCGAGCCGCACACGGGTCCTCCCTGTGAGGCGGTTCGCCATCATCCGGAACCGCGACTCCGATCGGAACGTCGCGGTCGTCGCCCACGACACCGAGACGGGTCGGGCGGTCATCAAGTGCCGGGCGGCCGATTGGCCCCTCCAGCAGGCGTTCAACTTGTGGCTCGACCGCCCCCTCATCATCCATGAGCCCCGGGACGTCCGGGGCGTCCAGGTGACGGTCCGGCGCAAGGTCGTCCGGTTCGACCCGTCCTACATGGACCACCTGCTCGACCGATGCGTCAAGCGGCCGTATGATGTGCGAGCCGTCATGGAGTCGTCGTCGACCATCCGGATCGACGACCTCGCCGACCAGCAGGCCGCCGAGATCCTCTCGGCCAACTAGGAGGTTGAACGTGTCGTTCCGCAAAAACGGGAAGTCGCCGATCATCGGCGTGCTCGACAAGAAGTGCGCGGTCTGTGGGCTGCCTGGCGTCCACGACCACACCGTCGCCCGCCCCAACCAGGATGCTCCCCAGCCCCCTCCGCCCCCCGCCCCCTCCAAGTAGACTGACCCACTTCTAAAATTCCGCGACTTCACGGGGTAACCTCCCGTGTCGACATGCCGTTCCGCAAGGCTGCTCGCGCGGTAATCGTCGGGTCGCTGGATGATGGTCAACTCCGTCGTCGGGCCCAAGTAGGAGGTGGCGAAAGCGCCTACGGTGGAGGTGTCCCGTCCACCATCGACTTCCAGCAGGCCCTCCTGCTGGTCGCCGACGCCTACGATGTGTCCAAGACGCCGTCCGACTACATCTTCGTGGTCGCGCGGGCCGTGACGGCCGAGCTGTCCCCCGACCGCCCTGCTCCCAACGAGAACGGCGACGCCTTCCCCCTCGAAGAACTCCTCCGGTTCGATCACCGGTTGGCCCGACGGGTCTACAAGACGTTCGACCTCAAGCCCAACCACATCAACCACAGGGCCGACAACCCCAAGACGGCCCGCGGCTTCATCGTCGACTCGACGTTCAACCGGACCAACCCGGACGACCAGTACGTCGAGTGCTTGATCGCGATCGACGGGTCGAAGGACCCGGTCTACGCGGACGGCATCCGGACGGGTGCGATCGACTCGTTCTCGATGGGGTGCGTGGCGGAGTACACCATCTGTTCGGTCTGCGCGAACAAGGCGACGAACAGGTGGCAGTTCTGTCGCCACATCGCCAACCACAAGATGAAGGAGTTCGACGGCATCCTCGCTTACGAGCGATGCGGGGGCGTCTGCTACGAGGAGCTGTCAGCGGTCGACCAGCCGGCTGACCCGAAGGCCCTCACCCAGGAAGTCCTCTCCCTCCAGGCCAAGATCGCCGAGTCCGAGCAGCTTGGGGCCGAGTCCGAGCTGCTCGTCCTCAAGAGCCGGCTCGCGAAGGTGGAGCAGCAGCTCGCCGAGGCGCTCGCCCACGTGAAGGAAACGACCATGACGAACCGCACCGCCCAGCAGGCCCCCGCTCCCGCCCAGATCCCGCCGCCCCCCAAGGCCGCCCAGCCGATGGGCCCGCCGATGGAGGAGGAAGCGCCGATCATGGCCCAGGAAGCCCCGCCGGCCGCCCCGCCGGCCGCCGGGATGATGCCGTTCGCGGGCGAGGGCGACATGCCCATCGCCGAGGATGACGGCTTGTTGGAGCCGGCCCCCATGCCGGCCCCGGCCGCCGGCCCGCCGGATGCGATGGAGCAGTACAAGGACAAGAGGGACCTGGAGGACCAGGCCCCCATGTCCGACGCCGACATGGGGATCATGTCGGTGGCGGCCCGCCGGCTGTCGCGCAGGTACGCCAGCCGGTACGCCAACATCGCGGTCGCCGCGACCAAGCAGGGCAACTTCCGCGTGTACGACGAGCGGACCGGTCGGACCCTGTTCGCCGTCCGAGCGCCCGGTCGCCTCGCCAACCGCAAGCAGGCCGTCCAGTTCTGCGACGTCCTCATCAGGCACATCGCCCACTACGGCCTCGACCAGGCGATGCGCCGGTTCCGCGCGATCCCCAAGCGCTCCCAGGTGCTCGAACACCACGACGACAACCTGACCGACGCGGTCGACGGGCAGGCCCCCGTCCTCGAAGGCAACGAGGACAACCTGACCGACGCGCTCGGCAAGCCCGCGACCGATTCGGCGCGCGACCGCGCGACCGACCAGCAGGAGACGTCGGGCAAGGGGCCCGCGAGCGTGATCGACGACCGCGTGAGCAACGCGGCCGACATCGACGACGTGTCGGCCGACTCGCTCGACTCGCTCGGTGACCACGACTCCGACCGCCGCGACGAACCGGCCGACCGTGGCATCGGGGACGAGATGCTCGCCGACGAGGTCCACGACCATTCCGAGCGGGTCGCCCGGATCCAGACGTACTTCCAGCGCAAGATCGCCGCCCAGCAGAAGGAGTGGGAGGGGAAGCTGGCGGCCATCGAGGGCCGCGTCGAGAAGCTGGCGACCAAGAAGGCGCAGGACATGATGGCGCGGTTCGAGCGCTGCCTGAAGCTCGCCTCCGAGCGCCAGCGGCTCAACCGGGAGGAGTCGCCCCTCAAGGCCGCGATGGCCGACGCGCTCCTCACCCCCTTCGACATCAACGCGAACGAGTCGTGGCCAGGTTGCGAGACCGACCTGACCGCCATGCTGGTCGAGCGCGGCATGCAGGAAGGCATGCCCGACCATCTCGCCAGCTTGATCGCTCGCGCCAAGCAGCTCTACACCCTCGACGACCGCGTCATCACCGACTCCGAACGCGACCTCCGCCATGCCCTCGCCGCTCCGACCGTGACGGTCGTGCCGAGCGGAGAGCGGGTGCGGTCGGCGCGCTCGATGGAGATGGAGAGCCGCGCGCTCGGGGGCAACCCGGTGCTGAAGACGTCCGCCAGGACGGTCGAGGCCCGGGAAGAGAAGCGGATCGCGATCCGCGAAAGTGTCGGTCGGCCTGGCTTCGTGCGCATGCGCGAGGCTGCCAAGGCGCTGGGGTCCATCGGCAAAGGGCCGACCAACTCCTGAAATCCAGCCAGGGAAGGAGGTGAGAGAAAATGGCAATCGAAGCATTCCAGAGCCAAATCTTCCCGCAAGGGTTGCATCTGGCTCGCTGCAAGATCGCGTACGATCTGTCTTTCGAGGCAGACGTCAACGCGGCATTCCGGCAGGGTCAGCTCGTCAAGATGAACACCGCCGGGAAGATCGTTCGCGGCGACGTGACGGTCAGCGGCCGCACGGCAGGCGTCGGTCTGTTCGGCGTCGCGAAGTGGACGAAGTCGACCACTCCGGGCAACACCATCATCGTCGATGAGCCGACGGTGGTTCCGGCAGCGGGCGGCAACGTCGCCCTCCGTCGCGCGATCGCGGCGGCGGCCACGACCCACATCCGTACGGCGGTGGGTGGTGCCGGCACCAACATCGCGGAGGGCGCCGCCAACTACGTGGTCCAGGCGAACGGCACCATCACGTGGGCCAACCCACTGCCCGGTACCGTCGTCCAGGGTCAGACCGTGTACATCACGTACCAGTCGACCCTCACGGAGGCGGACATGGATTTCCAGGGGCGCAACTTCTGGAACTTCAACGACGACGTCTCCATTCAGGGCAACCGCATCGCCATCATTCAGGGCCAGTCCCTCCTCTTCACGAGCGAGTACGACTCGACCCTGACGTACGCGATCGGTGACTCGGTGCTCGCGAGCACGGGCACGGGCGTGACGGCAGGACAGGTGACGAACGCGGGCGGTGGCGACGCTCTGGGCCGAGTGGTCCAGGCGCCGTCGGCGGCCGATCCGTTCCTGGGATGGATCGCAACTGGCAACCTGGTGACGTAACGGACAACGGAGGAATGAGATGGAACGAGTGAATCCGTTCCGGACCTCCCAGTCCGGAACACCCAAGGTCGCATCGAGGGGCCTGCCGCTCGGCAGCGTCCGCCACACTCCGACGTCGAAGGCGGAGGAGCGTGTGTGGGACGAGTCTGGGCAGCTCAACCCCCTCCGCCAGGCCGGTCGCAAGACCGGTCCGGGGTCGGGCCGTGCGGAGTCGAAGGACCGCATGTTCGACAAGTCGGGGCAGATGTCCGCCTACGACAACGGAGATGTCCTTCGGCAGATCGCCCACCTGCTCCAGAACGTGGGCCCGGGCGCTCAGCAGTCGATCATGAAGGCGGCTGCTCAGCGCGAGTCCCTCCAGGAGCGTCAGGCCAAGATGAACATCGTGGCCCAGGCGCTTCAGGACCCGACCGGGGAGGGCTTCGCCCTCGTCGGTCAGGAACTCCTCCTTCCGATCAAGGACATCGTCGACTACGAGGGATGGGCGCGCAAGGTGTACCGCGTGCGTCCGCTCGCGCAGGGCGAGCTGTTCAGGATCGCGAAGGACGTTCGCAGCGTCGCGTTCGTCGTCGGTCAGGATGGACAGGCCATCGAGGCTCGCCTCCACGGTCGGTACATCCAGCCGGATGAGACGAAGATCGTCGCTTTCACGAGCGTCGACATCTTCGACATCTACCAGATGAACTACGACGTGCTCGATCGCGCGCAGGACACCGCGCGGCAGGAGATCGAGCTGAACGAGGACAAGCGCGGTCGCCTGCTGCTCGACCGTGCCTCGACCGCGGTCAACACGGCCACGACGTTCACGTCCCTCGGGACGGGCGCGTTCGAGGACGTGCGCTACCAGGTCGAGCGGCACCGTCTGATCGTCGAGAAGTTCCTCATCAACCGTGCGGAACTCTCGGACATCATCAAGACGATGTCGACGACCGTCGACCCGGTGACCGAGCGGGAACTCATCCTCGCCGGCTACATCGGCAACTACCTGAACGCCCAGATCATCACGACGGCCGGTACGGGCGTCGAGGAAGTCGTGCCCGCGGGAACCTTCTACGCGGTCACGGGCTCCGAGTACCTCGGAGAGATGGGCGTCCGGGTCGAGCTGTTCTCGGAGCCGTACAACCGGTTCGTCACGCAGGAGACCGTCAAGGGATGGGCGTTCTGCGAGATCATCGGCTTCGGCATCCCGAACGCTCGGGCGGTCGCGAAGGGCGCGAAGCCGTAACCGCGCCCCACTGAAGCGTCATCGACACCGCCGGTGGAGTCCCAGCGCTCCACCGGCGGGGTCACTAAGGTCGGGAGGTTTTGCACGAGCTACTGACCACCAGGAGTTGGTGCAAGCCCTTCGGAGAACTGGAGACGATGGTGTGGGATCCAACGGAGAGCGAGGAGGCAACGGCAACGGCAAGCCACTCGTTGCCGTCATCGATCCCAACCGCCTCTTCCTCTACTACGTGTCGAGCGGTCGAGCGCGCATCCTACTGCGCGACCGCGATGCGTACGTCTTCGCGTACCAACCGCTCTGCACCCTTCGCCTACGACGCGGCAGCCTGGGGGCACCGCCGGGCGAACGCTACTACTTCCGTCGCCATGACGAGCCCGTCCGGGTCCTCAGCCCAGATGGCTCGTTCGCGACCGTCTTCCTTGCCCACAAGGCGACCGGCTTCCTTCGGGAAGGCCGCGCCTTCGTTGTCACGCTTGAGCCACCGACCATCCGGTTGGTCCGGACCGGTCGCGTACAGGTCGAAAGGAGACCTCCAATGAGCAGCAAGCAGTATCTCGACAAGAACGGCGACATCCTCAACTGGACGGAGTTCTGGCGGGAGGAGCGGGACATCTACGTCCAGAACCTCCACGCGTCCAACTTCGTCATCGAGTTCAGGCTGCCGAACGGCAACTACACGTCCATCTCGATCCCCGCATCCCCCGATCCCGTCAACCTCACCTCGATGGTGTCGTTCCAGGATCTCAAGCAGTCGGTCGACGTCCGCAAGGCGTTCAACGCGCGCAACCGTGAGACCAACCAGCGGTACCTCCGCATCATGGAGGAGGACGAGTACCGCGCCTACTACGAGCAGCGCGCCGCCGCCCTCCGCATCTCCACCGAGGAGGCGATGCGCCGCTCCGAGCAGGCCCGGCTGGCCTACCGGGAGACCGTCGAGGACGGCCCCGCCCCCAAGCCGATCCACCGGGTCGTCGAGGCAGGCAGCGGGCCGGCGGGCGCCACCCACTTCGGCGAGCACCAGCGGGTCGCGTCCAACGAGTTCGTCACCGAGGAGGAGGCGATCCGGGACCGCATCCGCATCCTCATGTACAACGTCCAGCAGGACGTCGTCGACGAGCAGAAGCGGGCGGCCGGGGACGGCACCGCCATCAACCCGGGCAACATCCGGCCGGCGTCCAAGATCCTCCAGGAGCTTCAGACGCTCGGCCGCCTGACCGAGGACGAGCTGGAGCACGTCCGGTCCAAGGGGTACTGGCCGTCCGTGAAGCGGTGGGCGACCGTGGAGTTGCAGCACCTCCACGAGATCCCGAGCCCCGAGGAGGCCCCGGTCGAGTCGGATGACGGCGACGAGTTCATCCACCGGCAGGGCATGCCGGGCTGAGGTGGTAGGGAGGCTCGCGGAACATGCGGTTCAATCGATACACCAGGACCGTTCGAGTGCCGGCCGATTCGGCCCTCGACGTCATGATGCCGCGCGAGGACCGCGCGTTCCGCGAGCTGACCGTTTGGGCGATCCCTTCGACCGGCCGGACCAACGGGGACCGTACGCTCGGCGCTCTCGTCAACGTGACGGGCGTGACGGTCTTGCGCGTCTCCGAGACGACCGTCACGGGGACGGCGACGGGCACGCTGTCGTTCACGATCCGCCCGCGGGCCCTGCAATGGCAGGCGCCGGGTAGCCCGGCACCGGGGCCGGCCGTCGGGCTCCCGTCTGCCACGACCGGCAGCCTGCTCGTGCGGCTTCAGGGCGGCGACGGCAGCTACGTCGACGTCGACGTCGACCTCTCCCTCCTCCCCGGGGCGGACGCGTCCGACGTGATCGCCGTGACGCTGGTGGTGGCGGCCGCGCAGGTCCGATCCTTCACGACCCAGATTTTCTTCGGCCAGACCGCCCAAGGAGCAGCGGCCGCCCGCGTGAACGATGAGGCGTACCTCGCGTACGACCCGGGCGACGCCGTTCGGATCTGGCCGCCCAACGAGCCCAGCTCCAACTCCCCCCAGAAAGGGACGACCAACCAGGCACGCGGTTTCCCGGTCACCTGTCGGGTCATCAACACCGACATCGCCAACGACCTCGACATCACCATCGAGTTCACCTCGATGACGATCGACCAGGGCTAGCCATGAGGTTCGTCCGGAGCACCCAGCGCGTCGTCGTCCCGGCCGGTTCGGTCAGGGACGTCGTGATGGCCAGGCAGGACCGCCCCTTCAACGACCTGACCATCTGGGGAGTTCCTGCGGCCGACGAGATTGTCGTGGGGGCCCGCTACATCGAGCAGCCCGTCAACGTGACGGGCGTGGCGGTGACGGGGGTGGCGGCCGCCGTTCCGGATGGGTCCGGAACGCTGTCGTTCGTGTTCGCCGCCACCACGCTCGACTGGCAGCCGCCCGGTGCGGGGGGGCCCGGCCGGGCCATCGACGTGACCCTGGGAGGCACGTTCACACTGCGGGGCCGCTCCATCACCCAGCCCGTCACCGTGACGGGCGTCGACATCCTCTCGGTCACGAGCGATGCGGCCAACGGGGCGGGGACGCTCTCGTGGAACGTGGGGACGACCGAGCTGACATGGCAGGCGCCCGGCGCAGGCGCACCCGGCGCCGCCGTCAACGTCGGGGCCGGCGGCGTCTTCGTCCTGGCCGGCGGGGACGGCTCGTCAATGTCGGTGGACGTGACGGTCATCAGCCTTCCGGTCGGCAACGAGTCCGACCCCATCACGCTCGGCGACGATACCCAGGCCATCACGGTCGTGGTCGACGCTGGGTCGCTACCGGGCGCCGACCAGAACGATGTCCTGGCCGTCACCACCACGTTCCCGACCGCCCAGACGCGCAACTTCACGTCCCAGGTGTTTTTCGGCCCCACCAACCAGGGGGCCCCAACCGCGCGCATCACCAACGACGAGTACCTCATCTACGATCCGGGCGACGCCGGCCGCGTTTGGTCGGCCAACGAGCCCAGCTCGAACCCCCAGCAAGGCGACGTTCGCGGGCTTCCCATCACGGTCCGGATCGACAACGCCGACACGGTCGACCTCGCCATGACGATCGAGTTCATGGCGATGACGATCGAGCAAGGATGACGATGGAGACGGTGGAACGGGTTGTCGACTTGGTCATGAAGCACTGGGCGTTCCTCGCGGCCGTCGTGGTGTTCGGACTCGTCGGGACCGTCATGAACAAGCGGGTCTTCACGGACGCGCAGGCCCGGATGAAGCGGTCGTCCCAGTGGATCTGGTGGTGGGGGCGCAAGACCCTCCCGCTCCATCCAGTCGTGACCGGCCTGGCGCTCGGGTTCTTCTGGAAGATGCCGGAACCGGGCGTCGACACTGTCGTCGAGCAATGTGGGTACTTCGGGATGGCGGGGGCCGTTTCGGTGTTCGCCTACGAGGTCGTCAAGGGGCTGCTCAAGAAGAGGGGGATCGACATCGACCTCCCAGGCGGCACCCCCGTACCCCCCAAGCCCGAGGACACCCGCGGATGACTTGGTTGGCGACGGCATGGGCGAAGATTTCGCTCGGCGCGAAGCTCGCGGTCGTCGCACTGCTGGGCGTCGTCGGCTACATCGGCTACATCCGGCTCAAGAGGGCCGGGGCCGAACGGGAGGCCGACCGTCTCCGTGGCCAGCTCGCCATCAAGGCGGCCGAGGCGCGGGTCGCCTACCTGGAGGGCCAGAAGGTCCGGAACGCCGCCAGGCTCGCCGAGATCCCGGCCGAACGGGCCGCCCTCGACGAGCAGATCAAGCAGGAGCGCAAGAGGGTCGTCGAGGTGCAAGGGCGCATCGACGGCCTGAGCGATGAACAACTGGCCGCCCGGTTTCGGGAGCTGGGCTACTGAAAGGAAGGACGGCGGTGGAGAAGGACGACAAGTTCGAGGAAACTGTCCGGAGGTCGCTCAAGACGATCGAGTCGAGCGTCATCGACATCGCCGCCACCCTGAGCGACTTCCGCAAGACCACCGCCGAGAAGATCGAAGCGTTGGAGACGGAGGTCAAGGGTCTGCGCAACGGCGTCATCAAGCAGGTGGTGGCGGAAGCGATCCGGACGGTCCCGTGTCCCGCGCTGGTCGGCATCAGCGGTCCGCTGGGCAACGGGCAGGACGAAGAAGAGCCGAACGGCCGGGAGCCGGACGAGGGGTGATGCGCGCCCTGCTCATCATGGCCGTCCTGCTGGTCCCCGCCCGCGCGGCCGCTCAGCCGTCTCAGCCGCCTGAGACCCGCGACCTGGTCGTCCAGGGGGCCCCGGGCACCTGGTTCCCGCGTGAGGCGGCCAACCGGCTCATGCGTGACATCGAGGACTACCGTTCCCTCCGCGACACCGTCGTGCCGAGGATGACCCGCAACCTCCAGCTTGCTGACGAGCAGGTCCGCCTCCTCACCACCAACCTCCGCCTGACCGAGCAGGTCGCACGCATCTGGAAGGAGTCGTTCGCCAGGACGCTCCGCTCGGTCCATCCGGTCCGTACCTCCTGGTACGAGACCCCAACCTTCTGGTTCGCGATGGGGGCGCTGGCAGCCGGCGTCCTCGCCGTCGGGCTTGCATTCGGGCTTCAGGCCCCAGGATGACCGGTGTGGACCTTCTTCGATCACCTGTTGAGCAAGGGGGGTGTGGTTGCCGTCCTGTTCGGGGCACTCGCGGTGGCGTTTGCGCTGGTCGTCCGCGCCCTGTGGAACTCGAAGGAGGCGCTCGCCCGGGAGCTTCGCGAGGCCAGCAAGGCCCACGAGAAGGCGATCCTGGAAATCCAGGAGAAGCGCCTGCAAGAAGCGCAGGCGATTGCCGGTCGCCTCATGGACCTGACACTCAAGGTCGATTCAACGATGGACAAGCTCCGCACCGCGCTCAACACGTTGGCGACCGCCCTTCAGGAGCGACGCTGGTGAAGGACGAGCGCCGCCAGACCTTCACGTCCACGTACGCGATCCATGCCGGGTCGAAGCGGAACCGTCGGCGTGAGGGCGATGATGAGATCACGCAGGTGACCCGCCTGTACGAGAAGGTCGGCGACCAGCTCAACGCGGCCGACGAGAACCTCGACAAGACCGCCGAGGTCGCCGACGAGACGGTCGCCAGGATGTCGGTGCTGCCCCCGGCCCCCGAGAAGGACGGGGAGGAGGGGGGCGGCAATGGGTGAGGCGGCTATGGAGCTGACTGGCTCGCCGTCCATCGAGGAGGCCGTCCGGGAGGCTGCGGAGCGCAGGGCCCGTGCGGCCAACGCGCGGGACCTCTGGGATGGGATCTGGAAGCGGGAGGGGGAGGACTCGTGGCGGCAGCATGCGCTCGAACGGGTCTACAAGCGGATCACCAAGCTGCTCTCGAAGGGGACCGGTCGTGGGCTGACGTACGGGCCCGTCTACGATGTCGGCGGGGGCGCCGGCCTTCTCGCGGCCCAGATCGCCGCGAAGGGGCTGTGGACCGTCGTGTGGGACCACAGCGAGTCGGCACTGCGCATCGCGCAGGACGCCGGCATCGAGACGCTGAATGTGGACCTGGAGGCGGAGGCCAACCCACCGCGCTTCCTGGTCGCCGAATCCCACCCGGCCGTCGTGGCGACGGAGGTGCTGGAGCACTTGTCCGATCGAGCGCGGCGCCGTCTGCTTGCTGCGGCCAGCGAAGAGGCCGGCTGCGCCATCTTCTCGGTGCCGAACAACCGGCTCGGCCCCGACGAGGAGCCCCAGCACACGATCAAGTGGACGGCGTTGGAGTTCTTGACGCTGCTGCGCGAGTTCTGGGGGAAGCGCTGCCGCGTCGAGGTGATGGGTCCCTTCCTGCTCGGCGTGTGCGGCGACCTTGCCGACAAGCCCTACACGCTCAGCGTGACCTTCCCGGCCCGCGATGAGGCGGCCGACATCGAAGCCACCCTCGCGTCGTTCCGCGGCATCGCCGACGAGATGGTGATCGGGATCGACTACCGCACGAAGGACAACACCGAGGAGATCGCCCGCAGGTACGCCGAGAAGGTCTTCATCATCGACGACCCCCAGGGTCCGCCCGACGACCAGGCCCCCCAGGTCCACTTCTCCCACTGCCGCAACCGCTGCATCCGGGAGTGCTCGGGCGACTGGATCTTCATGACCGAAGCACACGAACGGCTCGGCAAGGGGCAGGACATCCTCCTCCACCTCGACGAAGCGCTGCCCGAGGGCGCCAAGATCGGGGTCGTCCAGCGGACGGCGCACGGCCAGCGCGACAAGTGGTTCTTCGAGTGGCTGTTCCGGAACGACCCGGACAACATCCATTTCAAGCGTCCTACTCACAACTTCCTCGTCTACCCCGAGGGTTCGCTTGCCGTCCTGCTCCCAGGCGTCATGACGATCCACGACCGCGTCCACGAGCGGACGGAGTTCCGGCGGGGGCAACGCAAGGTACAGAACCGCTTGTCCCTCATGGAGGACTGGCGGGAGACGGGCTCGGAGGGCGCCCTCCTCTACCTGGGCTTCGAGTGGCGCGAGTACGACGACGAGCGGGCCATCCGGTACCTCGAAGAATTGATCGCGATGCCGTCGAAGAACGGGCCCATGCGCTACATGGCCAAGTTCGTGCTGGCCAAGCTGCTGGTGCAGTGCCGCAACGACGTCAAGACGGCCCGTCAGCTCCTCCATTCGATGTCGTTCGACGACTGGGCTCGCACGGAGCACTGGCTGATGCTGGGCGACCTCGCGCACGCGACCGGCCAGCTCCAACAGGCCCACGTGTTCTACAAGTATTCGGCCGTCCGGATCGGTGACGCGCCCATCACGCAGTGGTGGTACGACGGCCCGTTCTACACGTACTTGCCGGCCCAACGGCTCGCGATGGTCTGCGGGGAGATGGGTCTGCTGGACGAAGGGTTGAAGTGGGCGCGTATCGTCGTCGAGCAGATCCCCGACGACGCGCCCGAAGAAGTCATGGCCGAGGCGCGCGACAACGTACGCCTCTTCGAGGATGCGCTTGCCCGCCGGGCAGCCCGACAAGGAGACGGAGATGATGACGAAGATGCGTGATTGGTTGCGCGCCCTTTGGCTGCGCGTGTGGGGCGCGTTCCTCGCGCTGCTCGTCGGCGTGTGGAAGCGGATGACGCCCGCCAGCCTGCACGACAAGATCCACGTGGTCCGCGGCTGGGCGACGGTCGAGCTGTTCCGCGCCGGTCCCAACGGGATCGTGTGCCTGCGCCGCACCGTCCACCCCAACCTCGTCGTCAACGTGGGGAAGAAGCGGCTCCTCCGCCTCGCCATCGGCTCGATCACGGCCGGCCGGGTGTTCGATCACTTCCGGCTGGGCCGCAACACAGTGGCGGCTGGGTCGGCCCAGACGAACGTCATCACGGCCATCACGTCCACCATCCACACCTGCACGGCGTTCACGCTGTCGGCCGGCCGGACGTTCCGGTGGATGTACTCGTGGATATCGGGCGGCGGCACGCTGTCGGCGACGGGCATCGGTGAGTTGGCCGTCCTCGACATGCAGACGACGCCGGGCGGCTCGATGATGGCCCGCGTGGTCCTGTCACCGGTCGTCAACAAGACGACGGCCGACAAGCTCAAGGTCACGTACAAATGCCGGGTGACCTGATCGGGAGTTCTCACTGGAGGTCATGATGAGTCGAGACCGCGTCAACCTCTCCGACCAGGCGTCCGCCGAGATCCTCGTCGTCGAGGACGCCCTGTACCCGTGCCCCCAATGCGGCAAGGGCGGGAGCCCGGCACCCGCACTTCCCTGCGAGGCGTGCGGGCAGGCCATCCACACGACCGACATCCACTGCCCCCGGTGCCAGGTCCGCTACCCGCGCGACTCCGTGCCCGTCATGGTGTTCGTCTGCCGGGTCTGCAACGAGCCCGGCACGAGCGACGTCTACATCGAAGAAGCAGCCAAGCGGGTCCATCCGGAGTGCCAGAACCCGACGCTCAACTGAGGTGACCGGTGGCCGTCTACCGAGCAAGCGGAGCAGGTGGCGGCTCTGCTTCCACTGGTAATCGGTCTGTCGCCTTCACTCCTGCGATCGGCGACCTTCTCGTCGTCTGTGTAGTCGTTTCGGCCAACACGAACAACACGCCGACCATGTCGGACGACCAGTCCGGCACCTACACGCTCATCCAGAACCAGACCTGCGACATGACGGGCGCCAACGCGGACCGCATGTCCGTGTTTGTTCGCGACCAGCTCTGCGCCAACACCAACTCGCACACCATCACGGCGGCGACCGGCTCCAACACGGCCGGCGAGTTGGTTGTTCTGGCGTTCTCCAGGATGACCAAGACGGGCTCGGCGGCGGTGAGGTCGTCGGGCAAGGCGGAGGGCGCTACCGGTGTGGCGCCGGCAGCCGCGCTCGACCAAGCGGCCCTCACGACCAACCCGACCATCTTCTTCTGTGGGTCGGCCGACACGACGACCACGGCGCCGACAAGCTGGACGGAGCGGCAGGACGCGAGCCAGTCGTCGCCGACCACCGCGTGCGAGGGTGCGACCCGCGACACGGGCTTCACGGGCACGACGATCACGTCTGCCGCTACGCAGACGGGCGCGTGGGGCTGCATCGTCCTGGAGCTGGACGGCCTCCAGGAGGGTGGCGGCGACGACACCGTCTCGACGTCCGATTCCGTCTCGACGACGGGAACGGTCTACGACCGGACCGCTTCCGACACGGTCTCCACGTCGGACTCGCTTGCTCAGACGTGTGCGTGTGAGCGTACCGCTAGCGATACGCTCACCCTCTCCGACACGCACGACCAGGAGTTCACGCAGGGCGCCCAGACGTACGACCGTGAAGCCTCCGACACCATCGACCTCACCGACTCGGCCACAGCCGGCACGGACCATTCGGAAGAGGCCGCCGACACCATCGACCTGTCCGACTCGGTCGAGCAGGTCGCCTCTTACGAGCGCACCGGTTCCGACACGATCGACCTGTCCGACTCGGTCACGCAGGAATTCACTTCCGGCGCGTTTGACCAGACCCATGCCGACACCGTCGAGCTGACCGACGCGACCACCGCGGGTCTGGAGACTGCAAGGACGCCGTCCGATACGATCGACGTGACCGATGGAGTCGATCGCGTCGGAACCATCTACGACCGCGCCAGCTACCTCGTGCTGGAGATCGTGACGACCCTATGATGCAGCTCGCACCAGCCATCCACGTCCCCCGCAAGAGCGTTGCCGGCCCTCTCGACGAGGACCGCGCGTTCAAGCGTGCCGTTCACGCGTCCCGCGGCATCGACGTCCCTCTCCCTGTGGTATGGAGGGGCCGGGTGCTCGGGTGGGTGATGGGCGAGCGTGCGCCGTCCCCCCACGTCCACTGGCGCCGTGACCCGATGCGTCTGGGCTGGACGACGTACGCCGACCTCCTCAGCGAGCGCACCAAGAACAAGAAGCTGGCGACCGCCTGGCACAAGGAGGCGACCGCGTCCCACACGGCCAACTGCTGGTACGACCTCTGGCCCTGCCAGGGGTTGCCAGGTGCGGGGGCGTACGGCGGGACCGCCTACACGGCCAAGCGGCACGACGACACCGAGGCGGGCAGCCTGTTCCTGGGAGGGAACGTCTCGACCGACACCAAGCACGTGACTTCGGTGTGGGGGTCGTCCTCGGACAGGGCCGTCCTCCTCTTCTACGACCGCGTCCTCACCTACGAGGCGTGCTCGTTCAACGCGAGCGTCAACCAGTCGATGACCAACGGGGTGGCGGCACTCCGCTACATCGCCGCCGGTGAGCCCGGTCTCAAGATCATGGTGACGGTGGAGTCGGCGCTCGGGGCGACCCCGTCGGACTTCACTCAGCTTCGCTACACCGACCAGGAGGGCAACGCGACGCAGTCGATGCCCACGACCGTGACGGTCTCGCACATCGTCTCCGCGTCGGCACCCTCGACAACGCTCGGCGCCCAGGTGGTCGCGCCAGCCGACTCGGGCGCCGCGCTGCCGTGGGGTCCGTTCATGCCGCTCGCCTTCGGCGATACTGGCGTCCGCCTCATCAACGACTTCACGACGTCGGCGGCCAACACGGGGACCCTGACGTTCACCCTGCTGTACCCGATCGCGATGGTGCCGATCACGACCTTCGGGCTCGGTACCAACGAGGACGAGATCCTCATGCGCAATCGCCTGCCCCGCATCTACGACGGCGCCTGCATCAGCGCGATCGTGCGGCCAGGCGACACGTCGGGGCGCATCACATCAGGCGGCATGGAGGTATCGTGGGGATGATGGCTGAAGCGCTCACCCTCCGGGATGTCCGTTCCGATCGGGGTGTAGAGCGAGCGCTCCGTCGAGCCGCCCGCTCGGCTCGACGGATCCCCGCCCCCCTGGCCGTCATCTCGGGCGGCCGTCACGTCGGTTGGGTTCACGGGTGCCGGTGTTGCGACCGCGTCGACTACACGCGGGAGCGCCGCCACCTGGCACCGTTTACCACCTTCGACGACTTCATCGCCGAGATCACGGCCGCGTCGCCCAAGGTGCTCAGCCAGGTCTTCTCGAAGGCGATGACCTCGCAGGCGGCCGGCGGCTCGCTGTGGTACGATCTCTGGCCGGTCAAGGGCGACCCGGAGGGCGGCGGGTACGCGGGTGCCGCCTACACGGCCGTCCAGATTTCGCAGGCGACCGCCGGTGGCATCCCGATCGGCGTCAACGTCTCGACCGACACCCGCCACCTCACGCACGCGTGGGCGGTCGCCAGCCAACCGAGCGGTGGCGGACCTCCCGCCCTCGTCCTGTACGACCGCGTCCTCACCTACGAGGCGTGTTCGTTCAACGCGAGCGTCAACCAGTCGATGACCAACAGCGTCGCGGCTCAGCGGTGGATCTCGGCGGGTGAGCCGGGCCTGCTCGTGTCCCTGACGGGCCAGACGCTCCTGGGTGGTACGTCCTCCAATCTTACCCAGATGCGCTACACCGACAACGACGGCAACGCCACGCAGTCGATGCCGACCACCACGACGGTGGGGATCCAGCAGGACGCCGCTGCACCGACTTCCGCGCTGGGGGCTCGTGTCCTTTCCATCGTGGATGCTGGCGGTGGTGGTCGGTCCACCCTGTTCCTCCCGCTTGCCAACGGCGACACCGGCGTCCGTCTCATCAACGACTTCACGACGTCGGCGGCCAACACGGGGACGATGTGCTTCGTGTGCTGCCGGCCAACCGCCATCATCCCGTTGGAGACGGCTGGCGTTCCGGCCGACCTCGACTTCGTCCGCCAGATGGTCTCGCTGAACCGCATCTACGACGGAGCGTGCCTGTCGCTGTTCGCCCACACGGCCGACAACAACAACTTCTACATCCAGGGTGGCTTCGATGCAGCTTGGGGTTGATCGCGGTCCCGCCATCCACACCCGGTCGAAGACGCGGCTGGGCCCCCTCGACGAGGACCGGGCCCTCTTGCGGGCCGCCCGCATGGCACGCGGTGTTGACGTCCCCCTGCCCGTCATCTTCGGGGGCCGAGCGATCGGGATTGCGCAGGGGTTTGTCGATCGACCCGACGTCCTCATCGCCAAGCCCCGCGCCGGCTACCGCTGCGCCATCGGCAGCTACGACGATGCCATCGCGGCTGCGTCGTCTGGGCAGAAGCGCGAGGTCTGGGTCAGCAAGCGGATGTCGACGGGTGGGGTCGCGCTCAACTGGTACGACCTCTGGACCGTGGGGGGCGTGTCGGAAGGGGGCGCGTTCGGTGGATCGGCGCGGGTTGCCGTCCAGAAGAACGGGTCCACCACTGGCGCGTTCGCGCTAGGCGGAAACGTCGATCCAGACACCCGATACCTCTTCTACTCGCAGATGCTCGACTCGGGGTTCTCGCCCTGCGACGTCATGCTGTACGACCGCGTCCTCACCTACGAGGCGTGCAACTTCAACGCGGCCCAGCAGTCCATGACGAACGGGGTGGCGGCCCAGCGGTACATCGGAGCAGGTGAGGGCGGGCTCAAGGCGATGGTGGAGGTCGAGACCACCACCAACGCGACCGCCGCCAACATCTCGGAGCTGACCTACACCGATCAAGACGGCAACGGTTCAGCCGCGATGCCGACGACCAGGACGGTCGCCATCATCGTGAGCGCCACGCAAGGGTCCTACACGCTCGGCGCCCGCATCATCGCACCCGCGGACTCGGGCGCTTCGGTCCTGTGGGGTCCCCCGTTCCTGCCGCTCGCATCCGGTGACAGCGGGGTCCGCAGCGTCCAGACCTACACGTTCTCGGCGGCGCCGACGGGGACGTTCTGCGTCGCGTTGGTCCGCCCGCTCGGCTACCTCATCCAGCACAGCACGTCCGGTCGCTGGCACCCTGTGGATGCCATCCAGCAGATCGAAGGCCACCCCATCGTCTACGACACCGCGTGTCTGTCGATGCTGCTGTTCACATCCACGAACAACACGGGCGGCTTCATCGGTAACCTGGGGTTCGTCTGGAGCTGACGGGTGGCGTTCCTTCGTAACGGCCGTATCGGGGGGTTCACGGGCTGGGCGCCTGCAAAGGCCCAGGCCGGTAGGGACGCATCGATCTGGACGCGCGGCCGGGCCGACGGCTTCACCTCGCAGGAGGGCGCACCCTCAACCGGCACGGCCGACCAGAAGTACCTGTGGGGCTCGCAGGGCGGGCAGGTCTACGACCAGACCTACTCGGACACCATCGCCCTCACCAACGAGACGACCTATCAGGTCTGGTCCAACCGCGATCTCATTGCCCTCGGGGATGCGCACGTCCAAGACCTGACGTACGGGCGAGACGCCTCCGACTCGTTCGAGGTCACGGACGCCCGCACCACCGAAGCCGACTACGCCCGCAGCGGGTCCGACTCGATCGAGGCGGCCGACACCCACGACCAGGAGTTCACGACCGGGGGGACCGTCTACGACCAGACCTACTCGGACGCGATCGACGTCGCCGATTCGCACACGAGAGAGGCGACCTACGAGCCGACCCGGGCCGATACCGTCACGCTGGCGGATGCGCTCACGACCGTCTCCGAGCAGGACCGGGCGGGCGCCGATGCGATCGACACATCCGATTCGGTGGCGGGCGCGACCGATTACAACCGGTTCAACGACGACACGATCGGCGCCACGACCGACACGGCTGCGACCGAGCTGACATTCGAGCGAGCCGCGTCCGACTCCGTCAGCCTGGCCGACACGGCCTCCAGGGAGTGGACGGCTGACCGGTCCGCGTCCGACTCCGTCAGCCTGGCCGACACGGCCTCCAGGGAGTGGACGGCTGACCGGTCCGCGTCCGATTCGGTCAGCACTTCGGACACATCATCCCGGGAGTTCACAGCCGACCGCTCGGCATCCGACTCGATCGACACATCCGACACGGGCGCGGTCGTTCAGGACTCGGCGCGGTCCGCGTCCGATTCCGTCAGCCTGGCCGACACGGGCGCGGTCGTTCAGGACTCGGCGCGGTCCGCGTCCGACTCGATCGACACGTCCGACTCGGTCGTTACCGCCCGCGAGTTGGCCCGGGATGGCTCCGACTCGATCGACACTTCGGACTCTTCGACCGGAACGATGGAGTTCGAGCGGAGCGTCACCGACTCGGTTTCGACGTCGGACACGACCGCTCAGGCCCATGACGCCAGCCGGACGGCTTCCGACTCCATCACGCTGGCCGACTCGGTCGAACTCGAAACGTCCGGGTACGTCGAGCGGACCTTCGCCGACACCATCGACGTTGCCGACTCGGTCGCGCATGCCGCCAGCTACGACCGCGCCTCCTCCGACGCGGTCAGCACTTCCGACTCGGCCGCCCGCGACCTCACGCTCGACCGGTCCGCCTCCGACTCGTTCAGCACCTCCGACACGACGGCCAAGGAGTTCACGGCCGATCGGTCTGCCTCCGACTCGCTCAGCACCTCCGACTCGGTGCGCTCGGAGCGGGAGCTGCTTCTTGCTGCCGCGGACGCGATCGACGTGTCCGACACGTCCACGGGGGAGTCGAGCTACTCGCGGGCCGTCGGGGACGCCGTGTCGACCTCCGACGCGGCCGCACCAGCCAGCGAGTACGCCAGGACCGCGACCGACACGATCGACCTGACCGACTCGGCCGACGCGGAATTGAGCGGCGGCGGTCTAATCGAGCAGACCCACTCGGACACGATCGCCGTCACGGACGGGCACGTCAGAGAAGCGGACTACAGCCGGTCCGAAGTCGATTCCGCCACCCTGGCTGACGCGCTCGCCCAGGTGCAGACGTCCGACCGGACCGTCGTCGACACCATCGACCTCGATGACGAAGCCGCCCTGACCGCCGTGTTTGGGCGGGACGCGTCCGATACGAGCACGCTGGCGGACGCGCTCAGCCGGGTGGTCGAGTACGAACGGTCCAGGTCCGACACCGTCTCGGCGCTCGATTCCGTCGCCACTGCCCTCGCGTACGAGCGGACTCAGGCCGACACCATCAGCCTCTCGGATGCGGCTGTCGTCGATTTCACGTACGGGCGGACCGCGTCCGACACGGTCGTCACGTCCGATACGGGCGCACGGGAAGTCAGCTACGTGCGGGGTGCGACCGATGCCGTCGCCCTGGCCGACACGGTCGTGGTGGAGGCGTCCGGCGTCTTCACCTACGAGTTCGCCGACACCATCACGGCGGCCGACTCGGCTGCATCGGCATCGGAATTCGGCCGGACCGTCGTCGACGCCGTCGATGTGGCGGACGCCCGCGAGCAGACCGCAGCGTTCGGGCGGACCGCATCCGACACGGTTGTCGCGTCCGACACGACCTCCCGTGAGACCGACTACGCCCGCTTCGCTGCCGATGCCGTCACCCTGGCCGACTCACTCGTCGTCGACTTCACCCAGGATCGTACCGCTTCCGACACGATCGACCTGACCGACTCGGCGGCCTCCGGTTTCGTGTACGACCGGACCATTGCCGACCTGGTCGCCGCCCTGGACGTGCTCGCCAGGGAGGTCTGGTACGACCGGACCCAAGGGGACTCGATCGAGTTCACCGACTCGGCCGCCATCGTCTTCACGGGCCCGGCCCGTACCCCGGCGGTGCGGCCGTCCATCGCCCCCACCGTCTTGATCTCCAGGGCGGCCGCCCGTCCCTCCACCGCCATCCGGGCGACCCGCGGGGGAAGCCCCCAGATCAAGCCGGGCGGCAAGTAGCCTTCTAAAGTTCCGCTCTTCGCCGCGGTAGCCTGTCGGTATGGCCGGCCCGGCGTTGATGTCGAACGACGTCGAGATGATCCTGGAGAACCAGGACCAGCTCGTCAACATCACCATCTACGACGAGAACGGCAACTTGGCGAACGCCAACACCCTGGCCCTGACCGTCATGGACCGGAGCAAGACGGTCCTGTACAGCGATTCCCTCACTAACCCGTCTACCCGGTTGGTCAACGCGTCGACCGGCAAATACTACATCGACTGGGGCGACCCGACCGCCCCCGACAACATCCCGACCCAGACGGAGACCAACCTGGTCCGCGACCTCCTGTTCATCTGGCGCGCGACCATCGCGGGCGCCACGGAGGCGGCCACCGTCCTCCAGGTCGTCAAGATCGTCGACCCCCGGGTCCTCGCGTACCTCCCGTACTTCCGGCTCCAGATCGACAAGGCCGTCAAGATCGTCGACCCCACCAACGACATCTTCCTCGGCTACACGGACGCCCAGCTCCTCATGTACTTGGAGGGCGGCCTGAACGTCATCAACCTCTACCAGCCGTCGACCTCCATCCTGTTGGAGAACTACCCGTTCCAGACGCACGGCCAGCTCCTCGTCGACACCGCCACGTTGGTCGCCCTCCAAAGCCAGACCCTCTTCGCGGTCGACACCGACATCAACTACTCGGACCAGGGCTACTCGTTCAACATCGGACACGTCCAGCCCCTCCAGTCGTTCCTCGGCTTCCTCCAGCAGCGGCTCGACCGGCTCGTCCCCCTGTTCAAGCTCAACTTCGCTACGATGGGGTCGATCCACCTCCAGGCAGGCGTCTCGTTCCGGCTCATGCAGCTCATGCAGGCAGCCCCGAACGGCATCCTGTTCCGGGGGTTCCTGAGCACCTGAGAGGGCCGCGATGACGACTGGGGTCGGACGCAGGGGGTTCGTGAAGGTCTCGGGCAAGCACCACCCCACCGGCTACTGGGGGCGCTACGCGGGCGAGGGGGTACACGCCCGCATCCAGGGCGACCAGACCATCTTCAAGATGCTGAAGGCCCACATCGACAAGGTGCTGGGGGCCGGGCTGGCCGCCGACCTGTGGCGGGAGGTCCCGCAGGCCGCCCTCTCGGAGGCCACCCCCATCGCGGGGGTGGCGGTCGTCGGGTTCAGCCATCGGATCCCCCAGGGGGCCGGAACGCTCGTCCTGACGGTCGCTGGCGCCACCACGATGGCCGTTTGGACCCCGCCCGGGGGAACGGCTGCCCCGGCCGTCAACGTCCGTGCGGGCGGCGTCGTTCGCCTGGAGCCCCCTTCCGGCCACTACCTGACCATCGCGGTCGACCCCATCACCGTCCCGACCTCCGGGGGGCCGTACAGCAACACCATCACGTTCTCCCGGTCCTTGATCCACACCCCCAACTTCAACCCGCAGGTCGACCAGACAACCGTCACGAACGCGGTCTACCCGCTGTGCTCCTGCTACAAGCAAACGGCCAAGCAGCCGGACGGCAAGTGCCGGTCGTGCTACGGGACCGGCGTGGTGCCAGGGTTCACGAAGTTCGGCCACCACGAGATCCACGTCTGCGCGATCGACCCAGCCGTCACGCTCGCCAACACCTCCCTCTACACCGAGTTCACCCCCTACCGCCTCCAGCTCAATGCGGGGGCGCTGTCGGGTACGATCACCTCCCCCATCTACACCGTTGGGGTGCCGGGCATCTCGGCCGCCACCAACCCGGCCCAGTACCGGGTCGACAGCTACATCCGCCAGCCGGCCGGCACCGCGGTAGTGGTGGAGGTGTCGGTCAACGGAGGGGGCTACGCGGCCATCTCGACCCTCCCGAGCTTGTCGGTGACAGCCGGGGGAACCCTTCGGTTCCGCGTGACGCTCACGAGGACGCTGGCGGCGGACAAGAGCCCGTTCTTCGAGATGCTCCGCGTCCGCTACGCCCGGCTCGACGACCCGTTCATCCGAGTGCTGAAGGGGCGGCCGACCAAGACGCGCTCGCGCGAGGGGACGGGTGTGGTGGACTCGGATGGCAACCTTCGGTGGTGGACCGTCCCCCTCCGCCACTTCGACAACATGGTCGACCAGGATCCCGACGTCGTCGCACCCCCCGACGTCAACCTCATCCAGCAGAAGGCGTTCATCGAGTTCCGCGAGGGCGTCCATGCGGGCATCCGGTTCGACCTCGTTGCCTTCGACTACGACGACCCCAAGGGCATCTTCATCTCGCAGGGGTTCTCGTCTCGCCGGCCCCAGCGTGACGAGATCATCGGGCAGGTCTTCTGATGCTCTTCGCGGTTGACGCGACCTACACGACCAACACCCTCACGCTGACGTACTCCAACGCGGCGACGACGACCGGGACGACCCTGTGCCCGACCGCTTGCAACTGCTGCCCTCCGATCAAGTTCGGGCGGCCGCAGCGGGGGCCAAGCAAGTTCGGACCGGCGCCGTCCCGCCCGATCGCATCGGTAGCGGCCGATCCCCTTGGCCTCGACGAGAAGGTCACGAAGACGGGCCTGCCCACCTGCATGGTCCCCAGCTACCTGGTTGGACCCAACCCGCTCCATTCGGTGGTGCGGCCGCCCCGCCGCGAGTACGCGCGCAGGAGGATGTAGGTGCCGTCCGTCACCATCCAGGTCGTCTCCGACCACAACTTCCTGACCAAGCTGGCCGACCCCCGCTTCTGGGAGGTCTACCGCATGTACGTCATCCGCGAGATCACGGAAGGGGCGCTCGACACCATCCGGTCCTACGCGTCGCGTCTGTGGAAGAACCCGTCGGGCGGTGGGCTCGACCAGTCGTGGTTCTCCAGGTACGACCTCGCGAAGGGGATGGGGTTCATCTCGAACTCGAAGCCGTACGCCTACTGGCAGAACGTCGGCGTCCGGCCGCACAAGATGGTCTACCTGCTCAACGCCAAGAACGCCTGGTACCTGGGTCACGGGCCACTTCGTGAGGGCGCCAAGGCGGCCATCATCCCGATCAAGACGGGGCCGGGTAAGGGGGATGTCCTCTTCCGGACCGTCACCGAGGAGCAGATGGCGCGGAATCCCGGCGGTCCGCCCTGGTGGCACCCCGGCCTCGCCCCCAAGAACTTCCTGGAGAAGGGGATGGAGGAGTTCCGGCAGACCAAGCTGAAGACGACGTTCGACGGGTTGATCGTTCGGGTGCTCGGCTTGACCAGGTAGCGGGCAAGTCGCCGTTCCGGTTCTAAAATTCCGTGCTCTCGCGCGGTAGCCTGTCCGCACAGGCCCGTGGCATTCGCGACCGATGACCTTGCGCTCAAGCGCAACAGCCCGACCAACGCGACCGACACGCGCGACGACTTCCGTTTCTCCCAGTTGGTCGAGACGGCGAAGGACGCGTTCATCGAGGAGCTGCGCCGGTTCTTCGCGCAGCCGACCACCGCGGCCGCCCGGTTCGCCGAGATCCTGACGATCGGGAAGTACGGGATCTCCCAGCAGTCGACCGACCCGTTCGAGAACCTCGTCACCCTCATCCGCGAGTACCCCGACATCCTCCAGAAGCTCCCCCTCATCTCCGTCACGAAGGCGGGTGGAGGGCGGCGGCCCATCGGGGTGACGGGCTCGTTCGTCGACCACGTCCAGTACCCCCCGCGGGTTCGCTCGGCCAATCCGGAGCCCTACGACCTGACCGGCATCCTGAACGTCACGACCCCGCCACGGATCGCCTTCCGGACCAAGCCGGATGGCGTCACGTACCGGACGAGCACGATGGTGCTGCCCAGCATGGTGTTCCCGACGCCTGCTGCCGTGACCGCCCAACAGCTCGCCGACATCATCAACTTCCAGGCGCTCTACGCGCGGGCCCGCGCCGTCACGGTCGGGGCCGCCACTTACCTGGAGCTGGTTGCCGGCGGGCCGGTCCGCTCGACCAAGTCGACCCACCTGCCGGTCGCCACCAACCCGCGCGACTACCGCGTTTCCGACCACGAGACCCCCAACGCCATCGAGGTGACGGGTGGGACGGCCGCCCTCCTCACCGAGCTGGGTTTCACGATCGGCCAGCAGGACGACTCCGACAACCCGGACCGTCGCCCTGCCAACAGGTACGGCGTCTCCGCCTCCTTCACGATCGGCATCGACGTCGGGGCCGACTCGGACAACGAGCGGACCGAGCTGACCGACCTCCTCATCTACTTCTTCTCCCTCTACATGGCCGACCGGGACTTCACGTTCTACGGCGAGCACGTCTACAGCGAGCCGGGCGCGGCCGCGACGACCGAGCGGTACTTCCAGATCATCCTGGGGGACTGGTCGCTGGCCGGCGAGGCCGACATCCCCCGGTCCGATGGTGAGAGGGAAACGAAGATCCACGTCAACCGGTTCAACATCCCGATCGTCATCAACGACTACGTCGACCGGAAGATCCCGGCCAACCTGATTCCACCGACCTACCAGCTCCGCCAGCACGCCTACCAGACCAACACGCAGCCGACCAACATCCTCGGCTGCACGATCATCGCCCTCGACTCCGCGACCCTCTCGGGCGCCGGCACCCTCACGTACGTGGCGGGCGCCGCCCAGACGCTCCAGTGGCAAGCGCCTGGGTCGGTTGTGCCGGGTGCGGCCGTGGCGGTTGGGGCAGGCGGGGTGTTCACCCTGCCGGGTGGGGACGGATCGACCATCGCCGTCTCCGTCCAGGCGGCTGGCTTGCCGGTCAATCGGGCGACCGCACCCGTCAACATCACGGGCGTCCGGATCGACTCCGTCGGTGCTACGGCCCCGGCGGGCGCCGGCACACTCGCGTACGCGATCGTCGGCCTGGCCAGGAACCTGACGTGGGCGCCGTTCGGCGATACCCCGGGTCCAGCCGTCAACGTCGCGGCGGGTGGGACGTTCGTGCTGGCGGGAGCGGGGGGCACGACCATCACGGTCGTGGTCGACCCGCTCGCCTTGCCGACCACCACGCCCGCGACCGATTCCATCACGATCACGACAACCTTCTCCGACACCATCACGCTCAACCGAGAAGAACTCCCGGAGGCGAGCTGATGGGGACGAGTCGGACCACTGGGCCATGTGCCCACGACGAGCCTTCGGGCTGCAACCGCTGTTTTTCGAGGGAATAGAACATGGTCCAGGTCACAACCTACACGGATCCCGGCGTCCTCATCCAGGAGGTCGTGGTCCCGAACGCCCTCTCGATCGCATCCGTCCCCCAGACGCTCGCGATCGTCGGGCCGGGCAACAAGCTCAAGAGGGCATCCAACGAGGCGATCCGGCGGGGTGGCATCGCCGCCGAGGCCCTGACCGTCTCAGCCACACCGGGCGCCCACACCGCCACCTTGGCCCAGACGTCCACCGGGTTGCAGAACGACTCGACCCTGTACGTCAACGGCGTCCCGCTGGCCGTCTCGCTCTGGTCGTTCGACTCGACGACCGTCGTGCGCATCAGTGACAACGGGTACGTGTCGGGCGCGACCTACACGATCGACTACGTCGCCACCACGACCGACCGCGACTACCTCGCCAACGCCGATTCCAGGGAGATCGTCCGGGTCGGCTCGTTCGCGGGCGTCACGACGTTCGATGAGAACATCGACTACCAGCTCGACACGTACGCGCGGATCAACTCGCCCATCAACGACACCTACGACCTGGCGGTCAACCAGTCGCTCTACATCCAGATCGACGGCAAGCCCCAGCTCACCATCACGGTCGTGGGAGCCGTGCCGGCGACGTCGACGGCCGCCGAGGTCGTCGCCGACATCAACGCCGCCCTCATCGCTTCCGGCGACTACGGGGCATCGTACGGGACGGTCGCGGAGGTCTACAACGGCGACCAGGTCCGGTTGACGAGTCCGACGCGCGGCGCAACCTCGCAGATCCGGATCAACACGGGCGCGACCAACGCGGCCGCCGCGGTGTTCGGCATCTCGACCTTCCCCTACATCGTGAACGCCGATGCGATCGACTGGTCGATCGACCAGGCCGCCGAGCTGTTGGGGACGAATGCGACCCCATTCAACCTGGCCGCTGTCTCCGTGCTGGACATCGCGTTCGACGACTTGGTCGACGGTGCCATCGCGGCCGAGTGGACCACGTTGGTGACCGGTCCGTACAACACGGGCGCGGGCAACAACATCCTCCGGCTCAACATCGACGGGCGCGGCAACATCGACATCACGCTGACGGCGGGTGGGGCGGTGACGGCCGGGACGATCGTGGGTGAGATCAACGCGGCGCTGGTGGCCTCCGGGCTGTACGGTGGATCGTACGGGTCGGTCGCCTCGACGGTGGCGGCGGGCGCTCGCATCCGGCTGACCAGTCCAACGATCGGAGCCAACAGCTCGGTCGAGATCCTCGACGAGGGTGTCTCGAACGCCCACACCATCCTCTTCGGGCTCGACAACACCCAGGTGCCCCTCAAGCAGCTCGGTGATGGGTCGGTCGCCTGCATCCTGGACGTCGGTGGCGCCATCACGATCGCCGCCATCATCGCCGACATCAACGCCCGGTTCGCCGACCACTCGGAGTACGGGTCGACGTTCTCGACGGTCGCGCAGAACACCGGCGCCGACATGCTGCGTCTCCTCAGCCCAACCCAGGGGGAGACGTCGAAAGTGCGGATCTCGCAGTCGCAGACGGCATCCGCCCACACGATCGTCCTCGGCCTCCAGACCGCCCAGCTCCCCTACACCATCACGGGAACGGGCGAGCGGCCGGCCGTCGGATCCGTCTACTACGCGTCCTACGACTACGTCCGCCCCACCACCGACTACAACACGCCTCTGCGGGTGTTCAGCCAGGACCAGGTGTTCGGGCAGGTCGGGGACTCGGCGATCGACAACTCCCTCGCCATCGCGGGCCAGATCGCCTTCGAGAACGACGCCCCCAGCATCTTCCTCGTTCAGGTGCGCGACTCGAACGACGACGACGCCTACTCGGTCGCCGACTACCAGACCGCCATCAACGACGGGCTCGACAACTTCGCCATCACGGAAGTGGCGGTCGTCACCCCCCTGCCCGATGTCATGACAGCCAGCCAGCTCCTCTCCATCCAATCGACCCTCATGAACCACGTGGTCAACAAGTCGACCATCACGGAGAAGAAGTTCCGGCGGGGCTGGTTCGGGATGGTGCGCGACACCGACATCGGCGACATCGACACGGCCAACACGTTCATCTACCGGGCCAAGCGGACCCTCCAGGTCGCCGCCGACTCGCCCGGGCGCGGCCGTTTCATCCTCTGCGCTCCCCCGAACGTCGACAAGACCCTCACGCTCCCGGACGGCACTCAGCCGGTCGTCGAGCTGAACTCCACCTTCCTGGCGGTCGCCGTGGCAGCCCGCCACACGTCGTTCACGTCGGTGGCGACCTCGCTGCTGCGCAAGACGATCACGGGGTTCGACCTCGACACGTTCCAGACCTACCTGGACGCCGAGCGCCATCTGCTCGCTCCCGCGGGCGTCCTGGTCGTCACGAACGACGCCGGCCGTCTCATCATGCTCGACCCCATCACCACGGAAGCAGGGGGCGGCGGGCTCGTGTCGTTCGCGGAGATCAGCGCGGGTGCCCAGAAGGACAACTGCGTCCGGACGGTCGCCCAGGCGGTCGATGCCAACCTGATCGGCATCGTCCCCGAAGACCTGACCGACTTCATCTTCGACATCAAGACGGTCGTGGCCGTCACGCTCACGAGCTTGATCCAGTCGGGAGCGATCGGGCCGTTCCGCGACGACAACGGCCGCACCCGCGACATCAACCTCGCGAGTGACATCCAGGTGTTCCAGTCGTCGACGGACCCGACCCGCTTCGACTTCCGCTTCTACTTCAACCTGCGGTACCCGGCGAAGAGGATCTTCGGGGAGTTCTCGGTGGACTCGCCGTTCTTCAGCGTGGGTGAGAGCGCCGCGACGGCGTAAGGAGACGAACGATGCCTGTCAATCCTCCCAACACGGTCCATCGCACGTCCCACGCGATGACCATCAGGGCGTCCGGCCTGACGGTCGGATCGATCCAGTCGTGGGGCGCAACCATGACCCGCCAGGTCTCGCACGTCTACGAGATCAACCAGGCGACCTCCGGCGAGCCCATCGAAGCGGTGCCGGGCAACGTCGGCGGCTTGTCCATCTCGGTCGGCCGCTACGACCTGTTCAGCCGTCGGATGGAGCAGGCGTTCGGTACGCCCGACTTCGAGATGTTGGGCGACCAGTCCAACCCGTTCGAGGTTCGGGAGACCTGGCGGTTCCCCAACAACGGCATCGAGGGCCGCAGCTACATCGGCTGCTGGTTCAGCTCACTGGGTCGGACGTACACGGCCGGCGGCGACCGGCTGGTCCAGACGCAGGGCACCCTCGTGTACGTCCGGAAGGTCCGGCTCCAGTAACACGGGGCATCCCGCCCCCACTACACCCCGCCGGGTCGATAGGGCCCGGCGGGCGAGAACAGGAGGGCCACCGCAATGGCCGAAGATCGCAAGCCGCCCGAGAAGAAGAAGGCGCCGCGCCCCATGTCCCAGGTGCTCCTCGACCTCAAGAGCGATCTGCTCAAGGGTCGCATCGAGGACACGTTCGAGTTCGCGGGTCGCAGGTTCCGGATGCACACCCTGTCGGATGGGGAAGCGCTCTGGCGCGACCAGTACATCTCGATGGCATCCAACATGGCGCTCTTGTCGTCCAGGAAGTCGGCGACCGCCGCGGCCGCCATCTCCCACATCAACGACATGCCCATCGGGGAGCTGTTCCCACTGCCGGAGGACGAGCAACTCCTGGGCCTCCTCCAGAACGACCCCGAGGAGCAGCGCAGCTACTTCCGTGAGCGGCTGTACGAGTACCTCCAGCAGTTCGACGACACGATCATCACCGAGTTCTTCAAGTTCTACAGCGAGCTGGAAGAGCGGCGCGCGGAGGTCGTCAGCGGCCTAAAAGCGCCATCGAGGAAGACCGCCTCCTCGACATCCAACACTACGTCATCGGCGCCGGAGGATGGTCCCTCCTTGGAGGCTCCGGCAGCACCTCCGATCCCGGAGGCGCATGGCAGCAGCTTCTCCACATGAACCCGACGAGGTGGGTGTTCTTGTACACCGGCATCCAGCGGCACGAGAAGCAGGCGGCCGACCTGATGCACGCCTCTTTCGGCCGTGTACTGGGCGCCCACCTCATCCCCATCCGGGATGCCGTGACCGGTGAGCTGCGGCTCCCCACCACCTTCCAGGAGGTCCAACCCATCCTTCCCGCCATCGCGAGGCCCGCGTTCCTCGCGACCATCGGGGACGTGATCGACAAGATGGCCAAGGGGATGGACGGCGAGCAGGCGGCCCCGCCCGACATCCGGGAGGTGGACGACGCCCCACCTGCCGAAATCGATACGGGTGACACCGGCCTGGAGATCCTCGACCGGCCGATCGACATCTCGCGGATGAGCGAAGTAGAGCGCCGCCAGGTCTTGGCGGTCGCGGGCGTCGAGATCGTCGACCAGCGCAAGCCCGCTTCACCCGAGGAGGACGTCCGCATCGACGAACGCGGCGCCCATCCAGTCCCGATCCCCCGCAGTAGCTTCGTGCTCGACGACTAGGAGGATGCGTGCCCCCCGAGTCCGGCGGTTCGTTCGGTGGAGGCGAGGGTGCCGACCTCGACCTCGTCATCGAGCACGCCGGGCTCGGCGAGCATGTCGAGAAGTACCGGGAACTCATCGAGGACATCAAGAAGAGCAAGGAAGCGGTCGCCGACGCCGAGATCGAAGCGGCCAAGCGGCTCCGCGCCGAAGCGGAGACGGCCGCTTCGGAGTTCTCGGAGGCGGCCGGCGTCGCCCAGAAGGCCGGGGAGGAGTCGGAAGCGCAGTCTCAAGCGTTCAGCCGGGTCTTCACCGAGTACAAGCAGCTCGTCACATCGATCGACTCCTTGCGCGCCGTCCTCCTGGATGAAGAGGAGGACGAAGACGACGACACCGAGGAGGATGAGGAGGGGGTCAGGAGACGGGCGACGTCCACCAAGCGGGGGGACCTCGGGAAGAAGATCGGCAACTTCTTCAACCTCTACAAGCAGGCCGGGCAGGCGCTCACATCGGCCGGTCGGCTCGTCGGCGGGACGATCACGACGATGGGGGTGGGGGGGATCATCGGCCTGATGCTGTACGGCGTCCACTACGAGGAGAAGCTCCGCGCCGAGGGCGAGCGGTACGCCCAGCTCTGGGAGAAGACGATCGCGTCCGGGGATGCCAAGGGCTACGCGGTCGCCCACCAGCACATGGCCCAGTTGGGCCGCCAGTTCGCCGACCTGGTCGACACGTTCCGCCTGTCCAAGGCGGAGGCGACGGCGGTCACGAGGACGCTTGCCGATTCCGGCGTTTCGATCGAGGAGGCGACCGCCAAGACCAACATCTACGTCGGTGGTGCGCGGGCGAGCGTTGCGATTGCAACGGCCGCGATCGACACGACCCTCCGGTTGCCCGAGGGGACGGCCGCCAAGACGGCCAACCAGATGATGCAGCAGTACGGCATGTCCGCCCAAGAGGCGACCGAGATGACCGGCAAGCTCGCGCTCGCCGGCCGTGACTCCGGCATCGGGGTCCAATCATTCGTCAACGACGTCCTGACGGCAACCGGGCAGATGCGGCAGTACGGCGCCACCGTCCAGGACGGTCTCAACATGGCGCACGGCCTCCAGCGCATGCTCGTCGAGCGCGGCCTAGAACCCCACTTCGCCGCCACGACTGCCATCATGGCGACCGGTCAGATCAGCGCAGGGCTCGCGGGCATGTCGAAGGGGATGCAGATGGCGGTCGCCGAGAAGATGGGGCTCGGCACCGACCTCGCCGCCTACTACGCGCTCCGTGACGCCTACATGGATCCCGAGAAGGGGCCGGGCGTCGCGCTCAAGATGGCCCGTGCGACCGTCGACCTGTTCCGTGGGGGCCGGCGGATGACCAGGGAAGAGATCGGCGTCGCGCTCGAACGGGTCATGCCCCAGCTCGGCCCTCAGTCCGCCCTCATCATGATCCAGGCGGTCGACACCCTCCAGAACACCAACGCGACCAAGGAGGAGCGGACCAAGGCGGAGAAGACGTTCAACGACGCGTTCAAGAAGGAGCGCGCCACCCATACCGACTTCGAGACGGGGTTCAAGGACGTCGCCCGGGACATCGCCCGCATTGGACTCGGTCTGTTCAACTTGATCGCCGTCGGGCTCGCCGAACTGGTCATCGGCCTCCGCTACCTCCCCCTCCTCCTCAAGGACAAGCTCTCCGTCATCCCTGGCTTCTCCGATCTGACCGATTCGGAGAAGGCACAGATGGGTCGTCTGGAAACCACCTTCTGGGACGCGGAGAGCACGAACGAGAAGGTGCTCAAGGACATCGGCAAAGGGTTCTCCGGGCTCGGCCAACATGCCAAGGCCCTCCTGCCCGACTCGGCCGGCATGAACGCGTTCATGGGGGCCATCACCACTCCCGATGCCGTCAAGCGGATGGCCGCCCGTCTGATGAGTGGGCAGTCGAAGGCGGGCATCACGGCGGCGCTGCGGTCCAGTCGAGACGTCATCCAGACGGTCGCGTCCCGCGGGGGCCAACGGCTAGCGACTGGCACGTCCCTGACCCCCGATCAACAGATGGCGCTTGCGCAAGCGCAATCGTCTGGGGACTACTCGGGCGTCCAAGACCTCCTCTCGGACATCGCCTACGAGACGGAGGATGATCGGGGCACATGGGCGGACCGGGGTTTCCTGGAGGGCCGCCCCAACATCGCGATCACCGGAGTGGAGTTCGGATCTGCTCGTGGTGAGAACCTCCCGGTCACCATCCACTTCGTCACCATTCCAAGTGAACAGGGACGACGAATCGCGTTGGCGGCCGGATCGGAGAAGGGGCGAGATGCCCTGACCAGCGCGGCGGCCCCGTCGGCTGCCGCCGAGGCGGATGCCAGGAGCGAAGGGACGAACGCATCCGCAGGCGGAGGTATGACGTCGGGAGCCTTCCGGGGGCGACTGCGCGACCCAAGCATCCCGCTTGTCCAGTTCGATCCACTTGGGGGCGCGGGCAACCTGTTCGGCGGTTCGTTCTCCCACCAGTTCGTGAAGGGTGGGAAGAAGGGGGCGGTCCACGGCGCCCAGGACATCGTCATGCCGGGCGGCACACCCGTCTACGCGCCCGTCACGGGCCGCATCACCCCGGACACCGGACCGAGTCGCGTCTCCATCTACGATCCCAACAGCGGCATGACCCATGTGCTCGCCCACATCGACAAGAGCGAGGACATCCCCAAGGGGCGGGGTGGGAACTGGCGGAACTGGCCGGCCATCGATGCCGGCACCCGCATCGGCGTGCTATCCGCGCACGCCAGTAGCCCGAGCGTGACGGTCAAGGGGGCGAAGATCGAGAGCGGCGCCCACCTGCACTACCGGATCTACGACCCGTCCACGTACCGGCGGCGCCCCATCTCCGAAGAGGCGGGTGCCGAGAACCGTTGGGGGGCTGTCGATCCGTACCCGTACCTGAAGGCCCTACGAAGGGGTGGCTGACGATGACCGATCTACTTGAAGCGAAGGTCAGGGTCACCGGCCACCAGGAGACCGCCACCGAGTACGCCGAGTCGGCTCAGCGGATGGTCCAGGCGGCCGAGTCGCTCAGCACGGGGGCCGACTCGAAGGTGGAGGTCGACCGCCTCCTCAAGGAAGCGGGCCTTGGTCCCATCCAGGACATCCGCCAGTACACCGAGAGGTGCCGGAAGGAGATCGAGGACATCACGAAGGACTGGCAGGCGGTCAACCAGAAGTCGACCGAGGTCGACAAGGGCAAGGGGCAGAAGCGCCAGCGCTCCCAGTGGCTCAAGAAGATCCGCGGGATGCTCTCCAGCTACGAGAGCAAGTTCATCCGGGTCCGCCCAGAGGAGATCGCCGAGGACATCAAGAAGGCGGGGGGCGGCATCCTGTCGATGCTGACGCCCGGTGTCATGGGGGTTGGGGGGATCCTCGGCCTGATGCTCTGGGGGGTCGCCGAAACCCAGAAGTACGAGGCGGAGGCCAACCGGTTCGTCCAACTCTTCGAGCAGTCGGTCCGCGGCTACAGCGACAAGGCCACCCGGGCCGACCGGTTGGCGGCCGGCAAGCTGGCTGGCTTGGCCAAGGATCTGGAGATCCAGTTCGGGGCGACGCGCGGCGAACTGGAAGCCGTCGCCAAGTCGTACTCGGACGCTGGCATCTCGGCCGGCGAGCTGGGCGAGCGGGTCACCAAGGCGTACGGGGGGCAGATGCAGACGCTCTACGGCCTGACCGTGGGGCTCGAACGCCACTTCGAGTTGGCGGGCGGCACGGCCGGCCGGCAGGCCGCCGACTTCATGGTCAAGTACGGGTACTCGACCAAGCAGGCGGCCGAAGCGATCGTCGAACTGAACTTCGCGGGCGCCAAGTCGGGGGTGGGGATCTCGGCATTCACGAACGCCATCCAGCAAGCGACCGGCGGTGTCCGCCACATGGGCATCAACACCCACGAGGTCATCGGCCTGACCGAGAAGCTCACCAAGCAGTACGAGGCGCTTGGCATCTCCAAGCACATGGCTGGTGCGGAGGCCCTGCAAGCCACCCAGCAGATCCTCGGGGGCCTGTCGTCCTTCGGGATGGGCGAGCAGGTCATGCTGGCCGAGCGACTCGGGATGGGCAAGGGGCTGGAAGCCCGTGCCCGCCTGCTCAACCAGCTCACCCGTGAAGGCGGCCCTGACCAGAACGTGCTGGCCGGCAGCATCACGGAGCTGCGCTCGATGGCCCTGGAGATGTCGCGGGGAGACCCGCAGTCGGCCAGGGCATGGCTGGAATCGCGGATGGGATTCAAGGGCGCGAAGGCCATCATGGAGATCGGCGACAAGCTGGCGGCCGGTCTGACGGTCGAGCAGCTCAGCAAGGAAGAGAAGAAGGCGCTGGCCGGTGCGTTCCAGACGGAAGCGCAGAAGACGGAGGCGTTCCAGAAGTTCGTCCGCCAGGCACTCGATGGGGTCCGGCAGGTCGGCACTGCCCTGTTCGACATCATCATGGCGGGGCTGGCCGAGTTGGTCCTGAGCGTCCGCTACATGGTCGCCATCCTGAAGGGCGAGGACAAGACGGCCGCCGCCTACGGACAGGCCATGCGCGAGGCCGGCAAGCTGTTCGGCCCGGCCCTGGGTCGGGCGTGGGAAGGGCTCAAGGACATCGGTGGTGCCGGCGAGAACTTCCTGGGCAGCGTCGAGGGCCTTCAGCCGCTCCGCAAGGCTCTGGAAGGGATCGGCGAGGAAGACGACGAGACCCCGACCGTCATGCTCCCACCCAGTCGGATCAACATGCCTTCGGGAGAGGGTGCAGGGACGGGCGACCCCTCTACCCTAGAGGGAGTCAACCAATCCGTTCGAGATGCGGCTGCCCAGGGGTCCGGCGGCGGAGGGGGTAGACGGGCGAGCAGGGGAAGAGGCGGCAACCGCTTCCAATCCGACGTCGATGCCTACCTGGCCCAGCCCGCACCAACCCAGCAGACCGGTAGCGCTACCGTCGTGATCGGCACGAACGCGCTCGCTACTAGCGCCGCTCGTCACAAGGCGGTTCGTTCAGGAAGGGTACGCTAATGGCTCTCATCGCGGACATCGGGGCGCTCCTCAAGAGCACGTTGACGGCGGGGCCCGACTCGCACAATCGGGTGGCGGTCATCTGGCAGTCCGACCTGAACGCCCGGCTGGAGCGGCCGCCCCTCCGCATGACAATCAACCCGCAGAACGTCCAGTTTCAACAGACCAAGAGGATCCAGAAGCAGGACACGGTCGGCGGCACCACCTACTTCCACTTCTCGAACGCGCGCGGCCAGAACAACGACATCCTGATGCTGTCGCTGTCGGGGACGACTGGCAACATCGACCCCCGAGCCTTCCAGCGGCAGATCGGTCGGGTCCTTGGGGTGGACCTGTCGACCGATCGGACCGGTGCCAAGGACCACCTCATCGCCTGGCTCCAGTTCTACGAGATGACTCTTGCGCCGATCGTCGACCTGGAGTTGGGCATCCCCAACCTGGTGACGATGACGTACGCGTCCGCCATCTTCCCCAAGCAGGTCAAGTTCCGCGGCTTCTTCCAGAACGTCCTCCAGTTCGCCGAGACGGCTCAGGAGCCCTTCCAGCGGCAGTGGAACGTCCAGTTCGTCGTCCAATCGACCGAACCTCACCTCGACGAGATCGCCGGGTTCGTGTCCGACTACATCTTCTCCCGTTCATCGATCGAGCGGGTCAAGAGTGCGCTCGACCTGGCCGACTCCGTCTTTTCGGACCCGAGCGTCACGGGGGGTGAGTGATGGCTGACCCGTCCGTCGATCGTGCCCTCCGGTTCCTGTACGGCGACTCCATGCCGGAAGGCCCCCTCCCGAAGGTCCGGCATGCCTTCCCGGCCTACCGGGTCTTCCTGTGCGGCTTCGAGGTCACCGAAGACATCACCGCCATCAACATCAAGAACCACGTGGGCAACCAGCCCAACACCTGCTCGATCACGCTGCTGAGCGAGCGGGACAAGTACCTGATGACCACCGAGGACATGCTCTGGCTGACCGGCATCGATGCCAGTCAGGTACAGGTGCGGTCGAGAGACCTGGGCAACAAGGTTCGGGTCAGCGGGCTCGACGAACGGGTCAGCGACCTCGCGGCCCAGCGGGCCTCCAAGTACGTCAGCACCGACACCACCCGTCTCGACTACCGCCTCTCCAACCCCGAGTCGGTCAAGAGCCAGCTCTTCTTCCTCAAGCAGTCGCACGCCAAGATCCTGGTCGACAACGTCGATGCCAAGGGCAACACGGTCGGGAAGATCCACCGGACCCGCTACCCGTACGCGGATGGCGTCCCCCTGTTCCACCCGAACGACCCCCTCCGCATCTTCGTGCGCGACCCGTTCGACCCGACCACCTGGTACTACGGGTTCTCCGGCCTCTTGACTGACATCACGGACGACTGCTCGGTCAACAACCAGAAGGTCTTGACCATCGCGGCGGAGGACCCGACCAAGCTGTTCCGGTACGCTCGCGTGTACGCGAACCCCGGGTTGATCGATGCGGCGAACCGAACGCCAGCCGACCAGGCGCAGTACAGCGCCTTCTCCAACCCTCTCTCGAACAAGACGCTGACCGAGATCATCGACTTCATCGTGTTCGGGACCCAGCGGGAGCCCGTCTTCGAGACCCTCTTGATCGCCCCACCGGACATGACAGAGGCGGACGCGCAGAAGCGGGCGATCGAAATGGGGCTCATCGGGGACGTCGATACGACCCGGTACTCACCGACCGCGTCCATCGAAGAGATCCGCGCCACCTTGACCCCAGCCCAGAAGGCCGCCCTCGACAGCTACATCGAGCGCCGGAGCAACGATCGCGACCGTCTCGGTGAGATCCAGCAGGAAGCCTTCGTCGTCGACTACATCAACCGGTTCGGCGACAAGGTCATGCGCCGGTTCGGCATCTCGGGGATCGGGTCGTTCAAGCCTGCCAGGGACATCGACCGCCAAGCGCTGCGTCAGACGGTCGAGCAGGAGATCCAGTCGTTCCGTGCCACCCCACAGATCCAAGGCACCCTGCTCGTCCAACGGATCGCAGCCCGCGCACGGTCCGGAGCCCTGACGACCGATCTGACCGAGCAGGAACAGCGGGCCGTCGCCGACGCGATCAACCAGAACCGAGACCAGCGCACCGTCCAGCAGGTCGCGCAGAACCGCGTCAGCGACGCCCGTCTCGCATTGGAATCGCCTTGCGTGGGTGCCCACGTGTATGGCCTGTCGATCCAGGGAGGGGAACCTCTACCCGATGGCATCGAGCCCGTCTCCCTTCAGCAGTGGGAGGGGATCGTCTCGTGGCCGGTCCGCCGCGACGACGTCCACACCATGCTCAACAAGGACACGGATGAATCGGACTACCGGGCCAAGATGGAACGGCGGCTCGGCAAGCCGTTCTACGACGCGACCATCGAGGACTTCATCACGTTGATCGGCGAGGACCCCGTCAACTTCCCGGTCGACGGCGGTCGCGTCTTCGTCCTGCTACCCGCGGGCGCGGAATCGATCGGCAACGACGTCGTCGGCTTGGAGTTGGTCCAGTCGTACTCGATGAAGTCGGAGTCGCAGAACTTCCTCCAGCTCCTCTACGACGCGCTTGCCCGCATCGAGTTCGTCTTCTACGCGACCCCCAAGGGTGACCTGGTCGTCGAGTTCCCCCTGTACGACTTCGACCCAGACGACCTTGGCGTGTACGAGCGCAACTACCTGGTCGAGTTGGACGACCAGTTCGCGTCGTCCTCGACCTTCTCGGACGCAGCCGTCAGGACGATCGCGGCCGTCGCCCCTCAGCCCACCCGCCACACCCAGACGGGCAACGAGATCGCAGCCAACCTGCCAGACGTGGTCGTCAAGCTGCCCGCCATGTTCCCGGTCTACGGGACCCGCCAGGAGCGCGGCAACACGAAGGGACGGATCCGAACGGAGGAAGCGGCCCGCATCTACGCCAACATCATGCTCAACAAGGTCAACGCGGACGCCCATTCCGTTGGCCTCCCCCTCGTCCCCCGCTTCTCCTGCGGGTTGAACCGCCCGTACCTCTGGAAGCTCCGCAACCACATCGGGACCTCGGCGGATGTGTCGCACTCGATGGCGTGGAACGGGGGGTGGCGGACGTCGATCGGCCTGCGGTACATGCGGGGGTGGACCGGCATGATGACGGCTGACAACAAGATGATCTACGTGCCGCTGTCCGGGCAGGCAAGTCGGCCGCTCAACTACCGGGTCCTCTTCGGAGCCCAACCCGATTCCACGACACCCGACGCGAACGAGTCGGACGAGGTGAGGCGTGATCGGGAGGCGACACTCCAGCAAGCCGCCACGCGCGTCCCCATCCAGGACCGCCAGCTCGAACAGCAGTTGATCGACGGAGATGTGATCGTATGAGAGAGCCCATCCCAGGCGACGAGGACCCCTTCTACGGCAACCGCGACGAGATCCCAGGCTGCTCGGTCGATGGCGTCATCACGGCGGTCGACCCGCGCAACGGCGTCCTGAAGGTCCGGATCACCCAGGGGGGTAGCGTGCGGGATGACGTCAAGCTCCCGATGGTCCAGTTCTCGTTCGCGCTCGGACGGTCGAGCTGGTTCCGGATGATCCCGCAGGTGGGCGACACCGTCACCCTCATCCAGGGGATGGACGGGTCGATGCACATCATCGCGTTCGAGGCGATCAACTACGGGCAACTCGCCGACGAAGACGCCGCCGACCAGTTCCTCATCCGCGAGTTGAAGGCGGGCGAGTACGAGCTGCGCAGCGCCGGCCGAGCGACTATCTGGGGTGGGGCGGACGGAACCCTTCAGCTCACCGGGGGGCCCGTTGCCATCACGCTGTCGAAGGACCGGCTGGAGAGCGTCATCGAAGCATCCCTCCATCGCGTGGTGGTCGCGGGGTCGGAACAGCGGTTCGGCGAGGTCCGCCGCCTCCTCCTCCCCACCGACCCCGAGGAGTCGGCCCTGGCGGCTGGGGTCTACCGGGAGGCCCGCACGTTCCTCGCCCACGACGCTGGGGCGGTCGCGACCCCGATGGTTGACGTCAAGGTCGGGGATGTCGTGGACGACTCGACCCCCTTTGCCCCTACGGTAGGGTCGGGAGGGGGGCCGCTTCGCGCCCACGTACGCGTCTACGATGCGGCCGGCGCGACGGTTGCGTTCGAGTTGGAGGTCGACGCCCTGGGCAACGTCGAGGCGACCCAATCGGCCCTCGCGACTGCCCTGGGCCTCAAGATGGTCGGCCTGACGTCCAGCCTGCTCGCCCAGTACCGTGACATCACCCTTCAGCCTGCAACAGTCCTCCGATTGGGTGGACCGAGTGCCAACGAACCCGTTCCACTCGGCACCCAGCTCAACACCCTTCTCCAGAACCTCATCGACACGTTGTCGACCGGTGTCGTCCTGGTGGCCGGCAGCACGGGCGGGTTCAACCCCGCGACGGTCGCGGCCCTCAACGCGCTCAAAGCCTACCTGGCCAGCAACGCGATTCTCAGCCAGGTCGCCTTCACGCAACTCGCGGCAACTCCTGGTAGCTGAGTAGGCCCAGGACTTCTAAAGTTCCGCTCGGTTGGGCGGTAGAGTGGCAGAGCAATGGCGTTGGAGCCCTGCGTCGCCACCATCCTGCGAACCCTGTCGATCGCGACCCTCCGGGCCCTGTGCGATGCCGCGACCGCCCAGCAGGCCATCATCGCCACCAGGTTGACTAAGTTGCTGGTCAACCGAACGTCCATCCAGCTCAAGAACGTCAAGCTGGAGGCCGTCCAGGCCGCCTACGAGGCCGCCTTGGCACCCGTCCAGGAAGCCCTCTCGTTCTACCCGACCGGGGTGGCCAGGCTGGTCGATACCTGCACGGAGTTCGGCGACTTCCTGACCGCCCCCCAGGAGGTCGTCACGACCGCCCTGGCCGTAGCAGACAACGTGCTCTACCGGGTCCGCGAGCAGACCGCCATCATCGACGACATCAACACGGAGATGGCTCGGCTCAACGACCTCTCCACCCTCCTGACCGACGTCTGCGCCCTCATCGAGATCATCATCGTGGAGCTGACGAGCCCGGCGGCCGCGTGAACGTATGGCCTTGACGATCTACATGAAGAACGGGGATTGGGTGCTCGACGACTCGACTGGCCGCCCCCTGACCGTCTCGGGGTTGGCGAAGGCCAAGCAGGACTTCCGCGAGCTGCTCTCGATCGAGACGCAGGCGAACGGGTTCGGTGCCGGCATCATCGCGCTGGTCGGCGCCGTCCCCGACCATCCGGACGTCACCGCCTTCACCATCATGGAGCGGATCTCGACCGCTGTGGATCGATGGATGGGGCTCCAGAAGCGCCTGCGCGCCACCCTCGCGAAGAACGAGACGGTCGCCAAGCTGGTGTTCAACCAAGCTCGCGTCGACGATGCCGACCCCACCTCCGTGATCTTCCGGGCGGCCATCCGGACGGTGGCGGGTGAGGAGATCGCGAACGGCGGGACCATCACGTCGGTCACGGGAGGTTAAGGTGCGCTTGATCGACATCAGCGGGCAGACGTTCGGGCAGCTTAGTGTGCTTGCCAGAGCGCCAAACCGGGGTCGATATGTGCGCTGGCTTTGTCGTTGTCTTTGCGGAAACGAGACCGTTGTAGTCGGCGTCGATCTTCGTTCTGGTCATTCACAGAGTTGCGGATGCCGTCGAGTGCGACCCGGCTCTGCGAACCCGATGTTCGGTCGACACCACACCATCGAAGCGAGACGCAAGCAGGCAGCAGCCAAGGATGGGAAGTTCGTAGGGATAAAAAATCCCAATTACGGGAACACCGGTAAGAAGGCTCCGATGTGGGGGAAGAAGCTCAGCGAAGAGGCTCGGCGAAAGATTTCTAGGGCCAACAGTCGAGATAATCACCCAGCGTGGAAGGGTGGCGTGACGCCGGAACAAACACTGATCAGGACGTCAGCGACGTACAAGGCGTGGCGGGTGGCCGTCTTCGTACGAGACGACTACACCTGCCAGGTCTGTGGTTTGAGGGGTGGGCGGCTGAATGCCGATCACATCAAGCGGTTCTCAGATTTCCCAGCCCTTCGACTAGAAGTTGGTAACGGGCGAACGCTCTGTGTGCCGTGCCATCGAACGACAGAGACCTACGGCAACAGGAAGGTGGCGTGATGATCGCCAAAATTACCAGTGCCGAGTTCGAGGAGCAGCTCAAGACCGCCACGCTCGACCGCAACCCCAACCTGGACGTCGAGGTCGGCCCCATCCGCGACACCGTCGTCGCCCCCGTCGCGAGCGTCCTGGAGCCCCAGAACGACCGGATCCGACGCCTCTCGTTGATCATGTCCCTCCTGAACGTCGGCGACTTCACCGAGAACGAACTGGACGAGTACGCGTTCAACGAGCAGCTCATTCGATCGCCGGGGACCCGGGCGTCCGGGACCGTCTTCTTCCAGGCGCGCATCGCGCCCGGCAGCGACCTCGTCGTCCCCATCAACTTCCCGGTCGCCACCGTGGTGGACCCAACGCTCGGCCGCTCCATCTCGTTCCGGACGGTCGAGACCCAGACGCTTCCGGCTGCAACTGCCGCCCTCTACTTCAACGCGTCGACCTCCTTCTACGAGTTGGAGGTCTCGATCGAGGCCGTTGCGGTCGGCCAGTCGGGCAACGTGGGGCCCGGCCGCATCACCCAGATGCAGACGAGCTTGCCCGGCTTCGACTACGTGACCAACCGGGTCCGTACGATCAATGGAGCGGACCGGGAGTCGAACGAACGGTTCGCCGAGCGTCTGTTCGTCGCGATTGCCGGCACCGACATCTCGACGCCCTACGGGCTCGGCCGTGACGTCGACGACCTGTTCAGTGCCGTGCTGGGCGCTGGCCTCGTCTTCGGTCAGGACCCCCTCCTGACCCGCGCGACAACCGATTCGGGCGCCGTCGACGTCTACTTGATCGGCGAATCGCTCGTCTCGACGACCGAATCGCACGTCTTCCTGGGGGTCGGGCAGGCCATCGTCCTCAACAGCCAGCCGGTCCGATCGATCGCATCGGTTGACGCGGGCGGCCCCGCCTTCATCCAGGGGGTCGACTACGAACTCGTCAAGGACACGGGCGACAACGCCGGTTCCAACCGCGCGCAAGACGCCGTCGTCTTCCTGGCGGGTGGGACGCCCCCGGCCATCGGGACCTCCCTGAACATCACATACAACTACAACGCGCTGCCCGGCACCCTCCAGGCCGAGTTCGTCAACCCGGACCGCTACGTGTTCGGCCGCGACGTCCTGTTCAAGGAGGGGACGGAGGTGGAGGTCGAGATCGCCGGCAACATCTCGTTCCTGGCCGGCACCAACTCGACGACCGGCCGGGCAGCCGCCATCTCGGCGATCGTCGCCTTCATCAACGGGTTCGGCCTCGACGATGACGTCGAGCAGTCGGACGTCAACGCGGAGGTCAGGAAGATCGCCGGCATCGACAACCTGGTCTTCACGACCTTCCGGGTCATCGGATCGGGTGCCGCGCCCGCCGACATCTTGATCGCCAAGAACGAGTACGCCCGGACGACCAGCACGAACGTCGTCCTGACGGTGGTGTGATGCTGACGACGAGGAAAGGGTGAGGGCCATGCAGGGACGGTGGAGCCGGCCCCAGTCAAGTGCGTGGCGTCGTGACCCACCTGTTCTCCAGGGTGTTCGTCGCGGAGATCACCCATCCGGACGGCTCCACATCCAGGACGACCGTTTGGTACCGGGACGTGCCGGCCGACGAGCGCTCGATGGTCAGGCAGGGCGCTCGATTCACCTGGACGAGGTACAACGCGAACGGGGCGTACCGGACGATCGCGTTCCGGTTCGACGGGCAAGGTAGGTAGGCGATGGGCGTCATCTTGGAATGGGGCGGAACGGCTTTCCCGGCCGCGCTCGACTCGGTGGCCGGTTCGTTCCCCACCCTCGTCGACACCGTCCACGACATCATTGCCAGCCACCCCAACTCGTTGGCTGATGCCGTCGACGCCATCGAGGCCAAGGTCGGGATCGACAATTCGGCGGTCGCGACCTCGCACGACTACCAGCTTCGTCAGGGCCGGCTGACCAGCCAGCGGGCCGGTGGGGACACGGGGTCGATCGCCTTCCTGTTCGACACGACGAACGCCCACCTCGACTCCGACATCCTTCTGTCGCTCCGGAGTGCCGGCAACGAACGGTTCCGGGTCGGGGGCGGGGCGGCCGACGACGTCTACCTCGATCTTGGGGGTGGCTCGACCGCCCCAATCTCGGCGGCTGGCCGCGGACGCATCCGCTACAACGAAGCGCTCAGCCGGTTCGAGGTCTCGGAGAACGGGGGCGCTTGGACCGACATCTCGACCGCACTAGGTACCACGCTCCAGAACGCATACGACGCGGTTGCTGGCAACACGATCGTCATCGACGCCAGTGGGGCGGTCGACATTGCTCGCGGGGCATCGTCTCCGATGGGCATCACGGACTACGCCCTTCGCGTCTCCGAGCCGGTCGGGGGGGTCGACGCCCTTGGTCCGCTCCTCATGGTCGACTCTGCACGAACGGCAGGCGCTCCAACGGCAGCAGAGATCAAGGTCACGGACATCTCCGGTACAGCCCTGGTGCTCAAGGCCGGACAGAGCGGTACCGGTACAGGCGTCTTGATCACTGGCGGGCACTATGATGCCGAAACCTACTTCCAGGTTCATGCCTCGGGTCGGATGGGCCTGGGCATCGGGGCATCCGCTTCTAGTACCCGCATCCATACCTACTCTACCGGGAATGCCGATCGACTCCACCTGGAGATCGAGTATCAGTACGCCGATTCCGCTACTGGAGGGGAGATCAGGTCTTACAGGCACCGAGGTGCGGCCGGCCAAGCGCTCGATGAGCTGGGCGAGTACACGTTCTACGGCCAGGACTCGACCTACTCATCACTCAGCCCGATCAAGTTCGCAGGACTCCGCGGCATCATCACGACCGCGACGGCTGGGTCGCACGAAGGTGAGATCGAGGTCCGCATCGCCGAGGTCGGCTCGGACGTCGAGGGCATGCGCCTTCAACACGGTGGCATCCGGTTCCCCGAGCGCGCGACCGTCCCGAACGCTCCGGCCGCATGGGCCGGCTACGGGACCTACTGGGTCAAGAACGACGTTCCGTCGACCCCGTACTTCACCGATGATACCGGCGTCGACCACCTGCTCGCCTACTCGGGCGCAGGGGCCGGCACGCTCGACGCCTCCTACGACTTCGGTGGGGCCGGTGCTGGCCGAAGCATCACGGCCGACGCGGGCGCTGTCGTCATCACCAACGCGGTTGTCGATGCGACGAATGCGCTGGAGTTGAACCGGACAGGCGCAACCGGCATCGGGGCTGCGCTGCAAATCGGCCTCAGTGCCGCGCCGGCTGCGGGTGTGTCGTCCGGCCGCATCAACTTCGTCGGCCAGACGAGTGCCGCGCTGCGGACCATCTCGATGATCAACGAAGCGGACGTCGGGACCGACACGTACCGCTTGCGCATCAACGACAACGGGGGTGGTCAGCTCGCCGTCCTGCATGCCACTGGTCGGTTCGATGTCACGACTGTCCTGGCGTCCTACCTCTACTCGGGCGTCGGGTCAGCCGCCGCCATCACGGTAGGGTCGGCGGTCGGCAACGGCTTCTTCTTCCCGGGCAGCACCGAGACCGCCATCGCGTCTGCGGGCGTCGAGACGATGAGGTTTGCATCAGGGCTGACGACATCGACGCTCACGACTGCGGGCACGTCAGGTCCCGAGCTTCGCCTCTTCCTCGACAAAACCGCGGCTGGTGCCGCCTACGACATCGCTGGGTCGCTCACGTTCTGGGGCAAGGATTCGGCTGGGGCCACGGTGCGAACCGGAAGGGTCTACGCCTATCCGACGAACGCCACCTCGCCGAACCACCTGGGCAGGCTCGTCTTCGACTACGGGTACGGTGGGACATTCAACACGGCAGGTTCGATCGGCGCCGATGGTTTGTGGATGTACACGACCGCCATCGCCTTCCAGACGGCGGCGCCGTACACGATCAGCAACGGCTACCACACCGATGCGACCATCTCGACGTCTGCCACGAGGTTGGATCTGACCGGCACCGCCGGGACCATCGCGCAAGCGATCCTTTCCCACACCCCCGGTGTGACGACTGGCGCTCCGGCGACGGGACCGGAGATCCAGCTCTACCTGAATCGCACGGATGCCGCGCTCGATGGTGACGTGGCAGGCCGGATCACGTTCTACGCGGAGGACGATTCGGCGGTCCCGGGGGCGAAGACGCAGTTCGGCGAGATCGCCGTCGTCGCCTCAGACGTGAGCAACCTGACAGAGGACGGCTACCTCAACTTCAAGTTGATGGACGCCGGCACGCTCAAGACTGTCCTCAACCTGATGTCGAATGCGGTCGGGTCCGCGTTCTTCCAGTCAACGAAAACGATGACGGCTGGAACGACGGCCTTCGGCTTCACCATGACGGATGATGCCGCCGTCGACGAGTACGTCTTCTTCATCGAAGACAACGCAGCTACTCCAGGTGGTGGCGCTACCCTTTTCATGATCAACGGGATCGGCCAGACCCTTGGCGTCGCAGGTGCGGCGTCGACGCCAACCTACTCGTTTGCCACCGATACCAACTCTGGCCTCTTCTCGGGTGGCGATGGAGTCGTCAGTTGCAGTGCGAACGGCTCGACCTTCTGGACAGTGTCTTCGCCCGGGGGTGGGATGCTCATCTACGCCGTGGCCGCGTTCAACGGCCGAACGGATCTCACGGGTGGGGGGTCGACGGTCTACACGACTGGCGGCGACACGCCCACGACCGTCCCGAGCATCACGCACAACGCGACCCACACGACACTGGCCGGCACGGCCATCGGCCACAGGACCAACGCGACCTTCGTGCCGGGCGCCGCGTCGACTGCCGTCTACATCGGCGTCGACCACCAGGTTGCCGTCAACCACACGAGTGCGGGCGGTTCACCGGGCGCATACACCGCGCACCGCATCCAGATCATCGAGACGGCCCTGGGAGGGACTGGCCACCAGATCGCCGATTGGCAGGTTGGTGGTTCGACACGATTCGCGGTCGATCGAATCGGCAACCTCTTCCTCACCAACCTGGAGGCAGCCGCGCTCGGCCCCGAGATCCAGCTCTACCAGAACTCCGCGAGCCCGGCGGCGGCCGATGTTGTCGGGCGCGTCTCGTTTCATGGGGAGGACGAGCAGTCCGTAAAGACTGAGTACGCCCGGATCAATGGGTTCATCGGTCGGCCCAACCACACGGTTGGGCCCGACAACGTCACCACGGCGGGTGGCATGTCGCTTTGGGGGCGGGGCGGTACCGATGGCTCCAATACGATGTACGAGGTGTTCCGCGCGTACGCCGACCAGTTTGCCAACATCATTGCGGGGACAAGTCGTCTCTACGTCAGCTACATCTATGCGGGTGGGCTAGGCTTCTATTCGGATACCGGAACGCTGTCGATCGTGTCGGGCTACTCGTTCGCCATCAACATCGACTCCGTCACCCTCCAGCACTCCGGCAGCTTCGCGCAGGCGAGCGGGACGACCAACGCCGTTTCACACACCATCGGGTTTGCACCGGCCAGCGGGACAGCCGTCTTCAATGGGTGGAACACCATCGTGACCGTCAACCAGACGGGCGGGGCAAACGGCACCATCACGATCAACCGGATGGCCGTGTCGGAGACGGCAGTCGTCGGCAGCCTCTACCTTGCTGACTGGTACGCTGGAACAACGGGTACGGAAGCTCGTTTCCGCGTCGATCGTCTGGGAAACATGTCGATCCAGACCAACGACAACGGTGCAACCTTCGGTCCGACCTTCACACTTTACCGCGCCCACACGGACGACATCGCGAACAACGATGAGCTGGGGTGCATCCAGTGGGACTCGATGGACGACACCACCCCCATTCGAGTGACATACGGCCAGCTCGTCATGAAGGTGACGAACTTCTCCGGCATCGGTGCCACGTTCGTGTGGCGGCAAAACATCTCGGCCGCCATGACCGATACCATGACACTTGACGAGACGGGCGGTCTCTCGGTTCGTACGGACATCGGTGATGGATCCGACCCCGTCAACCTGATGGACGACTTCGACGACGCGATGGTGCTGCGTGACCACGTCTTCCCGGCCAGTCGTCAGCGCAGCAAGGAGTCGCTCGACCGGTTGTGCGCGATGGGGGTGTTCTCGCGGGCGAATGATGGCGGCTACATGGTTGGGATCAAGCCGATGCTCGCGTTGGTCGGCGGCGCCGCTTACCAGAACCGCGAGCAGATCGACATGCTGAAGGCGCAGGTCGCCGACCTGCAAGACCGGATCGCCAAGTTGGAGGCGGCTGCATGAAGGTAGCGGTCACGAGCCACCCGGCCCGCCGCGAATCCCGCGTGGGCCTCTTGCCTGGGTTCGATTGCACGTTCGTCGAGGATGATGGTCGTGGCTTGACCGAGAACGCACTCAGGACCCTGGAGGTTGGGGCGGCCGAACAGACGAGCGATTGGGTCGTGCGTGCCGAGGACGACGTCATCTGCCTGCCCGACCTCGCCGCCGTACTACCCAGGCTACTCGCTCGTGCTCCAGCGAACGCAGGTTTCCTGTCGTTCTGCAACCTCAAGTACCTGACGCGGTGCGGGTGGGTCCCGATCGACGACCAGTCGTTCTACACGTACCTGATGGCCATCCGTCGAAACCTCGTGGGGGCGGCGGTCGAAGGGGTTCGCGCGTGCCGCGCACGATACCCGGCGCACCGCGCCCACTTCTGGGACCGATTCCTCACCGACTGGATCGGTGACGCGAAGGTCGCGGCCTACACGCACTACCCAAACCTCGCTCAGCACATCGGTCGCGACAGCCTCGTTGGGCACGCGTGGCAGGCGATCAGCCGAACGAGGGAGAGCTTGACGTTCCCTGGGCCCCGCGCGAGGGCCGCCGACTACTGTTTCATCTAAACCGCTCCCATTGGAGAGCGCGAAAGGAAAACCGAAGATGGCAAGGAAAGCACGACCCCCCGCATGGAACCTGACGATCAAGCAGTCTACCCGGACCCTCTTCTTCCGCTACCTGGAGGTCTTCCGGCCGAAGGATCGGAACGAGAGCAAGAACCACGCGTCCCTCATGGACCTGTGGGAGGGGGAGGATGACCTGTCCAAGTCGACCCCCTCGCTCGAACCCGGGATCGTCCAGGCGTTCGCCGACCTGCTCGTCAAGTTCGGCGTCAACGAGAAGATGGTCGAGGGGCTCGCCACCGACCTCAAGCGCATGCCCGCCACCGACGAGTCCATCACTATGCTGCTCTCCCGCGAGGACGTCGAGTTCCTCCTGACTGTCTACGACCGGGTCGTCGGTGACAACGACCTCACCAAGCAGGCCCCCCACTTGACCAGGGGGGCGGTGACCCGCCAGCTCATCCCGTACGTCGAGGCGTTCGAGCAGGCCATCAAGTCGGATGGGGAGGAGACGGAAGGGGTGCTGGTGGCGTTCAAGCCCGAGGCGGCCAAGGCGCTCACGCCGGCCGCCGAGGAGGCCAAGCCGGCCGAGCCCGCCCTCCCACCCGCCGCCGAGGAGGCCGCCTGAGCGGGTAGCTGGTGGGTATCTATCGAACAGGGATCGTCTACCGGGGTGGGGTGGTCTACGGACAGGGCCTCATCCTGGTCACACCGGGCAGTGGGCCGGTGTCGGGTGGGACACGCGTTGAGATCGCCGCATTCGGCCTGCTCGACACCAGCATGGATGACCCGTTCGACGGGGTCGTGGTCGACCCAGCCCTCTGGACCGTGGCGGTCAACGGAGCTGGGTCGGCCGCGTCCGAATCGGACGGCCGCCTCCACCTCGATGTCGGAGCTGGGGCGGCCGCCTACGCGCGCATCACATCCATCGCAACCGTAACCGACACGGATGCGGAGGTCTCGTTCGCCGTCCAGACGGACGTGGTCGCTCTACCCCCCGCCACACCCGTCGAGCTGGCCGTCCTGTCCCTCTGGATCGATGCCAACAACTACGCGCAGGTGTCGAGGAAGACGGGCGGGGCGTTCGGCGACCGCTACGAGGTTGCTGTCGTGGTCGGGGGTGTGACGGTCGAGTCCGCCTACCTGCCTACCAGCGACTTGGCGGGCGACCTCCGGGTCATCCGGCAGGGCTCGACCGTCTACCTGTACGCCAACGACATCGAGGTGCTTCGCTACACCGCGTTCCCTACGACGGCAGGGTCGATCCGCATCTCGACCGGCAACCTGGCTGACCCGTATGCCATCTCGACCGACTTCGACTCCTTCTTGGTCCACACGATGGTGGTGATGGGCACGGAACCCATGCTCGACGCCCAAGTCCTCTCGGAAGACCGGATCATCGGGACGACCCCGCCGGGCATCCGGGTCGGCGTCGTCGACCTCAACCTCGCTACCGCGGCCGTTTCCTTCTCGGCGCTCGCCGACGCCTTCGAGTACCTCGATGACGCCGCCTTCACCGTGATGGCTCCGCTGAACGGCGAGCTGGCCATCACGATCGCGAACGACCCAACCCTCCGCAACCGCCGGACGGGACGACCCGGGTTCTTGAGGTGACGGATGGCCTACCTGTACGACCCCAACAACGTGGGTGGCACCGTCAACGGCGGCGCCCAAGCCATGTGGGACCTCAAGGCCCTTCTCGTCTCAGCCGGGTGGACCGTCCTCGGATCTGGCGGGGGGACGGGCTCGGGGCTCTACTCGGCGGTCGGCGACATCCTCACGACTGCCACGTTGATGAACGTGTCGCGGGCGTGGTTCCGCATCACCGACCCGGCTGGCGTGCGGGAGTTCTGCATCCAGCGGGGATCGGGTGGCAACACGGCCTGGTGGATCCGGTACTCCGCGCTCGACAAGTTCACGGGTGGGGCGCCCGATGAAGACGACATGCCAACCGCCACGGACGTCCAGAACGTCTGGGGGACGACCAACGCGGGCACCGCCCTGTTCAACACGGCCGGCTACTACAAGTACCACGCGGCCGCCGACAACGCCGCCCCCTACACCTTCTACCTCGTGACCTGCTCGAATGGGACGGGAGCGCCGTACTCGTGCTTCGTGTTCGACGCGATGGTGGCGGGCAGCTACCCCTCGCAGGATGCGGACCCCCGCATCGTCCACTGCCACGCGGGCGGCACTCCCCTCGATCTATCCCGGTTGACGTCGGCGGCGTCGGCGCCGTTCGGGTGGTACGCGATGAACCTCGGCGGCGAAACCTGGGTACGGTTCACCGGCCACTACCTGTTCTCCTCGGGCTACGGCCAGCTCTACCCGAATGGCATGGGTCCCAACCCCTACACCGACGAAGACATGGACTTCCCGATCGCGTGGGGGCGAGGTGGATCGGCTGCCACCCAGTTCGGATGGAAGGGGTTCGGCGCAATGATGCGATGGACCGGATCCGACCACTCCAACATGCAACCCCTTTCCAACGGCCGTGTCGTCTTCGACGACATCTCGCTCCCTTGGCCCGTTGGAGTCGCGCCGGTCAGGTAGGAGGGGACGATGGCCTACCAGTTCGACGTCAACAACAATAACGGTGCCAACGGTGGCGCCGAGGTGATGTTCGCGCTCCGCCAGCTCCTCGTTTCGGTTGGATGGGTCGTCCTCGCCGATTCGGACGGCACGACCTACTCGGGGACTGGCGTGCAGATCACGCATGCCAGCTCCGGGGCCAACGGGATGAACAACTCGCGGGCATGGTTCCGCATCCAGGACCCGGCTGGCCGGCGGGAGTTCTGCATCCAGCGCGGCACCGCGGGCAACACGGCCTGGTGGATCAAGTACAGCGCACTCGACCGCTTCACGACTGGCGGCGACGCCACCAACATGCCGACCGCCACCGACCAGCAGAATGTGGGCGGTGGAAGCTCGGTCGTGGGTGCCACCATCTTCGCCACCGCCAACACCTACCAGTACCACCTCGGCGCCGACGACGCCGCCCCCTACACGTTCTACGCGTTCGCCGCGGTCGACACGACCGCCGTGACGGCTGGCGCCTTCTTCATGGACGCGATGGTGGCAGGCAGCTACCCGGCCGAGGACACCGACCCAGTCGTCATCACGGCAACCAACAGTACCTTGACCTACTCGTCCTGGACATCGGCCAGTGCGAGCAGCGCGCCCTCCGGTTGGTTCCGGATGAACATGACGCGTGAAGCGTGGGTCATCATGCTGGGTCACCGGTACTACAACAGCGGGTACGGCATCATGGCCCCATCCGAGGGGACCCACGCCAACCCCTACACGACCGGCGAGGACACTCTGCCCATCCCATACGGCCGCGCTGCCTCCGCCGGCTCTTGTCTGGGGTGGAAGGGGGTGGGGTCGATGGTCCGGTGGACCGTGCAGGACCGAGCCAACATGGACACCATCTCGGCGGGTGGTGTCCGCTTCCGCGTCCTCATGGATGACGTGACGTTCCCGTGGCCCGATGTCGTTCCGGTGCTCGCGTAGGAGGACGACGATGGCCTATCAGTACGACGTCAACAACTTCGTGGGGGTGAACGGCGGTGCCGAGGTCATCTTCGCGCTCCGCCAGCTCCTTGTGTCCTGCGGGTGGACGGTGGTGGCCGATGCGGACGGCACGACCTACTCGGGGACTGGCGTGCAGATCACGCACGCGGGATCCGGGGCCAACGGGATGAACAACTCGCGGGCATGGTTCCACATCCGCGGGCCTGCCACGATGGTGCCGCGCCGGGAGTTCTGCTTCCAGCGAGGTGCGTCGGGGGTGGCGTACTGGTGGATCAAGGTGTCGGCCGAGGACGGTTACGATGTGGCCGGCGATGCCAATGACATGCCGACCCAGTCGGCCGCCGACGGCGACAGCCAGAACGTCACCATGATGGCGGCTGGGGGGACGACCAACGGGGGTTTCATCTTCGACGGTCCAGGCAGCGCGCCGAACTACGGCGAGTTCGTCTACCACATCGGTGCCGACGACGCCGCTCCGTTCGGCTGGTACGTGATCGCGAAGTCGTGCGGGACCTACCCGTCGAATGATGGCGGGACCATCGTGTTCGAGCCAATGGTGCCGGGCAGCTACCCGGACGAGGAACCCGACCCGGCCATCTACCTCTCTGGCTCTACGACCAGCATGTTCCAGTATGGAGGGGGCCTGGGACCGGCCGGCACCAACACGAATGGGTGGTACGCGAAGAACACGGCTGGTGAGGCGTGGGTCAACCTCGTCCCACACGTCTACTACAACTCGGGGTACGGCCAAATGGTCCCCATCCAGGCGGGCACGAACGGCAACACCGGCCAGGTCAACGACTTCCCAATCGCCTGGGGGCGGGGGTCGGGGGCGGGCACGGGGGTGGGGTGGAAAGGGTTCGGCTCGCAGATGCGCTGGCTCGCATGCCCCAAGGAGGAGGGTGAGCCCCTCATCCGCAACGGCGTGGCAGACCGCATCTGCTTCGGAGACGTGACGCTTCCGTGGCCCGCCGGGGTCGTCGTGGAGGTTGGGTGATGGCCGATCGCTCTGGAGAGAACCGGGACCCCCCGGCTGACGACACCGCCCACCTGGCCGACCTGACCGCCGAGGAGATGGCCGACCTGGGCGACTGCATCGACCTGGTGATTCCGGAGTAGTGGGATGGCCGACCGGACAGGCGCCGATCGCGACCCGACCGCAGGGTTCTCTGCGTTCGACATCACCGCCGAGGTGCTGGGGGCGATGTCGAGGTGTGCGGAGCGGCCCATGCCGCCCGTCCCCCCGGCCCCACCCGATTTCCTGTTCGATGCAGCCGGTGGTCCCATCGAGGGCGGTACCGACCTCATCATGTCGGGCGGGTCGGACGCGTACGCACGGCCGTACGTCTACACCGACACCACCTTCGACGACGACTTCACCGGCGCCGTCATCGACGTGACCCTCTGGGAGACGGGGGTGACGGGGTCGGGGACGGTCACGCAAGACGACCGTCTCCTCTTGCGGAGCGGCACGACCCCCAACAGCTCGGCGCGCTTGACGGCGGTGGGGACGTTCGGGGCGACGGGTGCGTTCGAGGCCGCCTTCACCATCGAGACGGATGTGATCGACCAGCCCCCGGCCGATACGACCCGCCTGTTCGACTTCGAGTTGCAGGTCGACGCCTCCAACTACTTCCGGGTCTCCCGCGAGTTCGACGCCAGCTTGCCGGCCGGATCGCGCCACATCTTCCGGTTCCTGTGCGTGGTCGGGGGGACGACCGTCGAGGATGTCATCACGCCGTCCACCATGCTGTCGGGGACGATTCGGATCACCCGGGTTCGCAATCGCGTGATCGTGGAGGCAAACGGAACCCGCATCTACGACGCCGCCCCCTTCACCGTAACGGCCGCGAGCGTGGTGTTCCGGGTGGCCAACCCCTCCGCGACCCACCCGTACGACTTCACCACCAGCGTGGACGACTTCTCGTGCCCGACGGTCGTGCTGTTTGGTGACGAGCCCGCCCTCATCCGCGAGGTCTCCGCGAGCCTCGTACGGGTCGAGTCGCCGGCCGTCGCGACCCCCAGGACCGTCTCCATCACGGTCTGGACGGCCGCCGGCCTCGCCCTGACCGTCCCGGACGCCTTCACCTACGAGCTGTCGTTCGAGTTCCTCATCCTTCAGGAAGCTGGTACGACGATCGGGTTGGTCGGTGACCGTACCCTTCGGAACCTGCGAACCGGCCGGTACGGCCTGCTTGCGTGAGGTAGCGAGATGCCTGGCGACCCCGGATTCAACCTCGATGGCACCCCGGTCAACCGGTACAGCGACCTCGTCGACGCCATCCCCAAGGGCCAGTTCTACGACGCGACCGGCATCCGGATTCCGTACCAGGGGACCAAGCCGTACGACCTCGTCGTCCAGACGGCTGCGCCAGCCAGGACGTTCGGCATCTTCACGAATGGGCGGTTCCGCGGGACCGTCACGACCGATTCGGACGCGGTCGCCCGCTTCACCATCACGCTCGACCTCGGCAAGAACGACGTCGAGCTGGAGGACGACGTCACCGGCCAGCGGATCCGCACCACCCTGGACGCCCGCTACTTCCACACGACGATGGCGGCGCTCGCCGAGGTGCTGGAGGGGATCGACGCCAGTGTCACGGACTCGTTCAACGACCGCTGCTTGATGACGGCCGAGCGGGGCCAGATCGAGGACGTCTGGGGCAAGCGGCTCCTCCACCTCAACACTCCCGCCTACGAGCACGAGGCGTACCGCGAGCAGCTCCAGGAGGTCCACCAGGCGTACCGGATGTTCGGGGGGCGGCAGAAGGGGCTCGACTCGGCCGTCTCGGCGGTGACAACTGTCACACCGATGCGCTGGTCATTCCGGACGTTCGGACCCCGCTGGGTGCTGGGTGGATCGCTCCTCCGGAACGCTGCCTTCCAGGAGCGCGACAGGACCCAGTGGACGCGCGCAAGCAACATCCCAGGCGTCACCCCTCTGGCGGTCGCGGCGGCCAATCAGACGGGCGCTGGGACCCTCACGTTCTCGCTTGCAGGCCCTACCCGACTACTCCAGTGGACGACGCCCGGCGGGGCGATCGGCCCTACTGTCGATGTCGCAGCGGGTGGGACATTCGAGATCCCAGGTGTTGCCCTCCCCGCCCGGCTCGACGGTCGGATCAACGGCCCCTTCAACATCGTGGGTGGCACGAATGATGCCCTTCGCCTCAACCTGGACGGCATCGGTTCGATCGACATCACCCTGACGGCCGGAGGGGCTCGCACGGCCGCCCAGGTGGCCGCCGACATCAACGGGGCCTTGGCGGCCGACACCCGCTACGGTGTCACCTACAACGCGGTCGCGTCCGTCCTGACGACCCAACGGGTCCGCCTCCAGACCCCCGCCGGCACCGCCGGGGCAGCCGCCTCGATCGTCCTGGAGGTCGTGGCAAACGCTGCCTACGCGACCGTCTTCAGCTACCCGTGGATCCGGTCCACCCTCCTCAACCCCGAGATCATCGGGTCCGTCTCGCTAGAGCTGGCCTCCTCCGACACCTTCCGGGAGGCCGACACGGACGACACCTTCCAAGTGGTCATCGCCCGTGGGACGGTCCGTGAGGAACTCGTCACCATCTCGGGGAACAACCGGACGACCGACATCTTGACCGTCCCGGCCCCCGGCCTCGTACTCGCCAAGAACGCGGGCGACGTTGTCGAGCAGGCCGGCCAGTTCCCCTACCAGGTCAACGGGTCGGACAACTTCGAGCAGGGCATCACGGTCGAGATCGATGCCGGCTTGCTGCCGGGCATCGGCGACACCGAAACCGTCACGCTGCTGGGCTCGAACGTGCCGGATGGGTGGTTCGCTGACAACGCGACCGCTGACCTGCTGGACTACGGGTGGTTCGACTTCGAGCAGATCGCCCTCACGAACGACGGGACAGGCGACACGACCATCGAAACGGACGCGCTCGCCCGCGCGTTCGACCACCTGGAGTGGCCATTCACCTTCGAGGTGTGGGTCCGGAATCGCCACACGGCCGCGATCAACGTGCGGCTCGGCGTCGACTATGGGGCCGGCTGGGTGGAGTCGGGCGCGACGGCCGTCCCGTCGATCAACGCGGATGGCGGCGATGCGATGACGCGCTTGTCGTACTCGACCGTCCTGCCCGCGACCGCCACGCAATTCAAGGTGCGGGTCCGGCACGACGGTGCTGCCGTGGGACAGACGATCGAGCTGGCCAGGGCGGTCCTCCGCCAGCCCAACACGACCGCCCTGAACCTCGGGATCAACACGACGCCCAGGAGCGGGCACCGCGGCTACTTCGGCGAGTTGATCTACATCTGGAGCCCCGTCGCCCTGGCTGCCACGGAGCAACGCCTGCTCGGCCTCCCGTTCGCCCCCACGACCCCGAAGGGCCACGTCGACACCGTCCTGCCCGCCCACGTGGAGGGGGATCGGTTCGATGTCACGGAGTACACGGCCGGCGTACCCCGCAACCTGAAGGGTGCGTTCACCGAGGTAGACCTGTACGGCGGAACGCGCACCAACCTCGACCTCGTCATCCGGACGCCATCACGCCGCACCTATCTGGCGCCCTCACGCATCTCGCTGGTCGAGGGGGAGGTGCTCGCGTTCGCCACTCCCGTGCTCGCCCCCTACACCGCCACCCTGGCCGTCTCGTCCAACCAGGACCAGCAGGCCGCCCGCCTGTTCGAGAACGGCGTGCTCGTTCCGAACGACCGCTGGCAGTTCAACACGGCCACCCAGATCGAGGTGACGGCCGGGTACGACCCTGCCGCCCGCTACACGATCGACTACCATGCCCTCATCCGATTCGAGTCGGCCGTCATCGACTTGGCCGGCACGTTCGCGGACTACTGCTGGTACGTCGACCTTCACGCGTGGAGCCGGTATGAGACGGCGCTCGTCACGGTCGAGCGGACCAGTCAGGTCGTCTTCAACCCGCAGACCAGGCGAGCCCGCCTGTTCGATCGGTCCGACCAGGACAAGACGGCTTCGACTCTCGTCGAGAACAACGGCCTGAACGTCCGGACGGTCAAGTCGGTCGGGTGGCGCTACCTCGACAACCAAACGATCTCGATCAACGCGGACGAATACCGCACGGACGCCATCTACTACCTCACCTACCAGTCGCTCCGGGGAAACCCCACGAGCGTCCCGACCATCACGATCGAAAGGCGCCGCGCCACCACTGCCCTGCTGCTGGCGGCCGCCCCCTACGTCGTGACCGCCAAGGACGCCGTCCTGCCGGCGACAGGGCGTTTCTGTCAGTTCCGCGTGACGGTCGACGGCATCGTCGACACCCGGGACTTCCGGCTATCATCCGTGTCCGCCAAGGGCATCAACCTGTTTGGGGTGGGCGGAACCTCCCCGATCTTGAGACCGTGATGAAGCGACCGGCCACGAAGCAGTGCTCGAAATGCGGCGAGAAGAAACCTGCAACACGGGAGTTTTTCTACACGCGTGCAGCTATGCGCGACGGCCTGGTTTCTCAGTGCATTGTGTGTGATCGAGCGAGGGTCAAGAGCTACTTCGCCAAGCACCCGGAGAAGCGGAAGGAGCAAAATGCCCGGCGCGATCCGGAACAGCTTCGTGTTGATGCTGCGCGCCGTCGCGCGGAGAACCCAAGCAAGGTCAAAGAGCAACACGCCCAGTACCGGTCGAATCCAGAAAACGTAGCGAAGGAGCGTGTAGCAACGCGCGTGTGGAAGATAAGGAACGCGGCGCGCCTCGCTGAGTACGAGTTCAACAGGTATCGCAAGGACATCAAAGCCTCCAGGAAGGCTGCACGCGAGCGGATGCGCTTGATCTACAGGAAGACACCGAACCGTGTGAAGGCATGGCTACATACGAGGCGGGCACGCCTCTCTATGGTACCAGGTCGGTTCACGGAGGCAGACGTTCTGGCGCTGCACGCGCAGCAAGGTGGCCTTTGCTACTACTGCGGGGCTGAGCCGACTACCATTTCCCTGGACCACAAGATCCCGATTGTTCGGATGGACCTACACCCCACCAACGACATTACCAACCTGGCCATCACGTGCAGGGAGTGCAATTTTCAGAAGAACAGAAAGACGGAGCGCGAGTACATCGCGTACCGTTTGACCCTGCACCTGCCGATCAATCCGGCACGATTGGAGGAGTGACATGTCGCAGCGCGCCCTGTGGCCTGAAGGCGTCGAAGTCCATCAGAATGACCTGGCGTTCGAGCAGACCGCCCGGATGACCGAACACATCCAGCGGTCCCTCGACGAAGCGACGATGGGAGTGGCGTCGGGGTTTGGCGTCACGGTCAATGGAGCGGACAACACCCGCATCGACGTGGCGGCCGGGACGGGCTACGCGCCGAACGGCGAGTACGTCGTGCTGGACCCCGGCCAGTCGGCCGTCGCGCTCGCGAGCGGGGTGCTCGGCACCGTCAACTACGTGGTGGCCGTCTACACGGAAACGCAATCGGCCCCCCAGCCCCACGAGACCGGGACGAATTCGCCCTACACGAAGGCAAACCGGTCGGTCCGCCTCCGCGTCTACACGGCCGCCCAGTACGCCGCCCTGCCCGTCTCCGACGACGACCTCGCGAACGACGCGCAGGACCGCTGCTTGGTTGTCGCGCTCGTGACGGCGACGGGTGGGGCGTTGACGGGTGGGGCGATCGAGTCGCCGACCGCCTACTCGACCATCAACTACGCCGCCCAACCGATCAACGTGACGGGCACGACCATCACGGCCGTCTCGTCCAACACGTCGGCCGGTACCGGAACGCTCGCGTACGCGTTTGCCACGACCGAGCTGACGTGGACGCCCCCCGGTGGGGCGGCTGGCGCGGCCGTCAACGTCGGAGGGGGCGGGACGTTCACGCTCTCGGGCGGTGGCGGGTCGCCCCCAACCATCACGGTCGAGGTGATCGCCGCCAGCTTGCCGGTCGCCAACGCGTCCGACTCGATCGTCATCACGGCCCTGTACAGCCAGGACGTCCCCCGCTTCACCGCGGACGACTGGCTGCACCGCAGCTTGCTGGGCACGGGGACGCCCAGCCCAACCAACCCGCACGGCCTCCGCGTCTCCGACCTCGGGGGCGTCGAGCTGGAGGAGCTGGTCAACCACCGAGACATCCAGCACGCCAACGGGATCTGGCGGGGTAGCTCGTCCAACTGCCTGGTTGTCCAGGTCGATGAAACGGTCGCGCCCGACCGCCTCGTCATCACCGCTCCTGTGGGAGTTGACACCTACTTCGTCAATGGCGAGCGGCTCTCGACGATCGTCAACACGGCCATCACGTTCGGAGCGGCCCCCGCGGCCGCCACATTCTACGAAGTGCTGGTCGATGCGACCGGATCCGTTTCGGTGTCGACCCGGGCGACCTGGCCGAACCCCCGGACCGTGACGGGGGTCGAGATCATCGACATGGCTGATTCAACGGCGGCTGGGGCCAAGAACTTGGCCTTCCTGGTCGCCGGCACCACGCTCGCGTGGGACTCAGGTCCAACCGTCAACGTAGGGGGTGGAGGGCACTTTCGGCTCATCAGCCAGAACGACCGCGACTGGATCGACGTGTTCGTAGTGGCGGCGAGCCTTCCTGGTGGAAACGCCACCGATGCCGTCACAGTTGCGGCCCTTGCTTCAGCCGACACGTACATGCGGATCGCGATGGTCGCATGGACCGGCTCGGCCACCGGTTTCCTCGGCTACACATCCAACCGCGGCGTCATCACAGCCCGTGCGATCGACAAGCGGTTCTATGGGACCCTCTCGTACGATGACCGCCAGGATGAGGCGGTGCGATCCAGGCTGGTCCTGTCGGACGGGACCCTTCCCACGGTCACCCGTCGCACGCACGACGAACGAAACCTTGACGAGCTTCGTTCCAGCGGCGTGGTGGTGGGACTCGATCGGACCATTGCCAACAGCTTGGCGGTCAGCTCAGGGGGTGGCCTGAACGTCACGGTTGCAGGTGGCGTCGCATACGTGTGGGGTAGGAGGTTCGAGCGGGCTGAGCAGACGGCCGTCGCCCTGTCGGACAACTCGACCAACTACGTCTACCTGGACGCCGAGGGGGCCGTTCAAGTCACGACCGCTTTGTCGTTCACCCAGATCGTCGGGGATGGTACGACTGGGACGCCGGGGGTCGGCATCTTGCTGGCCAGAGCGGTGACGGCCGGTGGAGCCATCACCCAGATTCTCGACTACCGACGCAACATCACCCACCAGGACAACAAGGGGGTCTTCACGGTCAACGGCCTCACCTCCGCGTCGGGTGCCGCCCGTGAGAACGCCCAGTTCTTCACGTTGCAAGCCGCCTTTGCTTACGCGGCGATCTACGGGATCCACGAGATCCACGTGGTAGGGGGGTCGGCCGAGACGTTCACTGCCCCCATCTCGATCAACACGGGCTACCGGGTCGTCATCGAACCCAACACCGGATTCACAGCGTCGGGGGCCGCTTCTGCCATCTTCCAGGTAGTCACCGGGGCGTTCGTCCACGGCAGCCTGGAGTTGATCGGAGGCGGGGCTGGTGGAGGGCCTGGGGTACCGTCGACGTTCAACTCGTCCATCCCGCTCGTCGACTACGCGGGTGGCGACCAGTCCCACGTGCTCATCCGAGACCTGACCATCTCGCTCACCGCGGAGCTGATGCTCTTGAGTGGAACCAGCGTGAGTGGGCGTGGCATCCACATCGAGAACTGCCACGTGATCATCACGAACGCAGATGACGCGTTCGTCTTCTCCGACAGCTTCGCCGGCCCATTTGTCGTGGACACCTCCTACTTCGATCTCTCGGGAGGTGGTTCGTTCCTGTCGGAGACGTTTGGAGCGGCCGAGACCATTTCGGACGTGACGCTGCTGGGGAGCACCTTCCTCTGCCCTGGCGGTAGCTTGATCGACCTTCCAGACAACAATGCGAGCGTGACCGACTGGTGGATCCTCGACAACGAGATCGATGTCTCCGGCTACGTGTTCGATGTCCGTGGGACTGTCACACGCGTTCGGATCTACGGCAACTCACTCGACGGCGATGATGGCATCTACACCGCGATGCCCACGCTTGCCAGGACCCACACGGACGTCGTCATCGAGAGCAACTTCATCAACACGGCTATCACATCGGCAGCGATCCAGACTGGCGCCAACGTCACATGCGTGCGGTGCTCGGTCCGGAAGAACAACTTCCGGATGGCGACCACTCTGGGCTTGTCGGTTCAGTTCGGGAATGCCGCGGCTGGCCTCTGCCAAGAGATCGACATCTCGGGCAACACGTTTGCGGTCGGCGTCCTCTACGTGACGAACGCGACTGGCGTGACGATCAACGACAACATCTTCGACGACACCTCCGCCAGCTACCCGGCGTGCATCTCGCTGGAAGACGTGACCAAGTTCACCGTCGACGACAACCTCTGTGACTTCCGCCTCTCCTTTTTCGTGATCTCCGGAACCAACCAGGAGGGCAGCATCTCGGGCAACATCCTGAGTGCCACCGCGTCGACGGCGGGGATCGCCATCGACATCCAGGCGGGCAGCCAGTTCGTTGTGGATGGCAACACCATCCGTTCCACGGCCAACGCCGGTGGGGTGACGAACCGGTCTGGGATCACGAACGTCGCACCCAACTCGGTCATCAGCAACAACGCCATCTACATCAACGAGACCGGTTCCCAGACGAATGGGATCAACAACGCCGGTAGCCGGGTCACCATCACGGGCAACACGATCGTCTTCACGGGTGGTGCAACCACTGCTGGAACCGGCATCTTCACGTCTGGGGTCGGGACGGTCATCACGGGCAACAACGTGTCGACCCCATCGGGCCTGTCCAACAATTTCGTTGGCTGCTTCGTGAACCCGGCCGCAAACGGCTGCGTCATCTCTGGCAACTACTTCCCAGCGGCCGCTGCCCCGGCCACCTACGACGTCGACGCGCAGGCCGATGAAACCGCCTTCCTGGGAAACGTCGTTCAGACAGCGGGGACGGTGGGGACGGCCGGCATCGGTGGGGGAGGTGCCACATCCAGAGGCGGATCGACCATGAACGTCGCCACCGTCACCCTCACCTAGTCGATCTGGCACCGCCCTCCAACACACCCGATACCAGGCGCACATGTAGACCCGCACCGTCCGCAGTTCAGCGGGTCGTTGTCCAGGTTGGTGCAGAAGGCGTTGGCTGGATCTCTGGCCGGACAGCATGTTCGAGGAGGACTGCACGGCTCAGTAGGGCCCTCTTCGGCGATGCCGCAAACGCACGCACGGTCCAGGCACATGGACGCGGTAGATGCGTCGCAGGTCATCCCGCACCCACCGCAGTTCTGGAAGCTGTCCCGAAGGTCGGAGCATTCGCAAGTCGAGCACTCCGCCGAGTCCCCTACACATGGCTCCCAGTCGGGTCCGCAATCCGCATCACCATCGGCATCGGCGTCGACGTCCGTGTCAGCGTCGGCGTCCCCGTCGCCATCGGTGTCGGCATCGGCGTCCGTGTCGCCATCACCATCGGCATCGGCATCGGCGTCCGTGTCGCCATCGGCATCCGCATCCACGTCGCCATCCGCATCCCCGTCGCCCGCCACGCAGACGCCCTCGACCTCCACGGTCCCCTGGCCGCACCGGGCCAGTTCATTGGCGTCCCCTGCCCCGCAACCCGCCAACAAGATCGCCACCACGAGTAGTACCGGCATCCCTCTCGCCTCCTACCTGTAGCGTGACCGAAATGTTGCAGGTGTCAAGAGAAACGGATGAGCAGTACCGTCACCACAACGACGGCAGCGAACACGTAGCGGAGGTAGGGGGCTGGGGGCTGTGGGTCGAGCGGGAAGCGGTTGGGGTAGCGGGCCCGTCGGGCCGCGTAGGCGATGTCGGAGGAGCGGAGCACAGGGGGAGTGGGAATCAGGCGTACCGGTAGCCCCCGCCGATCCCCCGCTTCGACTGGATCTTCTCGCCGGCCTCGCGGAGCCGCCGGACCGTCACCGCCACCCACGAGGTGGACGTCCCCACCTCGGCGGCGACATCGGCGACCGGCACGTACTGCTTGCCCGCCCGCTTGATGATCGACAGGATCCGCTTGTCGGTCGCGGTCGAGGCGGTCGCGACGTGCGCGGCCTTCTTGGTCGTCTTCTTGGTCGTCTTCGTCTTCGTCTTCGTCTTCTTGATCATTCCCATTCCCTCGGAGTTGGGGCCTACAGCTTCATGCCGGACTGGAGCATTTGGATGAGGTGCTGTCGGCCATCTTGCATGAGCCGTTCGTCACTCGTGAGGAGCGCGTCGCTCAAGTCGAGTTTGCGTTGTAGCACCCAGGCGACTGCATCATCAACACTATTTTGCACGTGGAGGTACATGATGGTGGCGGGCGACCGCTTGATCCGTTTGACGGCCAAGATGGTGGGCGAGTCGGCCGGGTCGTCATCGCCAACCCGACGGACCAGCCGGTCGATGGACTGGCGGTGGTTGACGGCCGAGTAGGTCCGCTCGACGTAGACGGCCGTCCTGGCCCGGGCGAGGAAGTCGATGCCCGTCCCTCCCTTCGCGGGGGTAGCGATGGCGATGCGGGCATCGGACGTGTCGAACGTCCGCTCATAGCCGGCGAGCTGGTCCTGGGTGGCGCGCTGGTCGATCGTGATGCAGCCGTACCCCTCGTACCGGCGGGCGAGCAAGTCGACCGCCTTGTTCCACTCGGTCCAGATGACCAGCTTGGCGTCCCGGTTGGACAAGACCTCTTCGACGACGCCGTCCAGCTCGTCGTACTTGCTCGATCGGCCATCGAGCCCAAGGATTTCGGGCGAGTTGAGCACCTGGCGGAGCCGGAGGAGCCGGACGCAAGCGATGTCGAGGGTGGCGGCCCAGTCGTGGACCGACATGGTCCGCATCTCGGCCAGGATGCCCTTGAGGATGTCGCGGTAGTGGTCGGACTGCCTGGCGGTCGGCTGGCAGTAGCGGACGACCTCGACACGGTCGGGCATGCCGCGGATGTCGGCCTTGAGGCGGCGGACCGAGTGCTGTTCGAGCATCCGCTTCAGCTCGTCAAGGTTCTCGTAGGCGATGGCCTTGTCGGTCGTGACGGGGCCGGTCTGGACGGGGGCGCGGACGATGAAGTGGTGGTCGAACCTGGCCTTCGAGGGGACCCGGTCGGGTGCCAGGAAGGAGAGGACGGGGAAGGCGTTCATCGGCGATTCCGACACGGGCGTGCCGGTCAGGAGGACGCGGCGGGCCTCCTGGAAGGGGCGGACGGATCGGATGCGGCCCTTCAACGCCCTACGCCCTACAGATCGTCCTTGTCGGGCTTCCAACTGTTGGAGGCGAACATGCCCGTCTGCGGGGCCCCGGCCCGTTGGATCTTGCCGGCCTTGGCGAGTCGGGAGCACACCGGTCCCACCCTCTTGATCTTGGTCCCGTCCGAGATGTTGTGGATGCTCCACCGGGCGTAGCGACGCCCTTCGTCATCCAGGTACGCGGTGACGCGGCGGTCGTACTCCCCTCGCCTTGGCCTCTGGTGGTCTGGCTCGGAGGTGGGGATGGGGAGGGGCGGTTGAATGGGAAGGTTCGCCTTGAGGAGGAGGCCGCGTTCCTGGACGGCCTTGTCGAAATTGGGGCCCCGTCCGATGAACCCGTTGGCCGTTCTGCTCAGGATGTCGCTGCGGATCATCTTGTTCACGGTCGGCCGCATCTTCTCCAGCGCCCCATCCTCGTGTTC
>Ga0210138_1000002_pt1 | contig 71474 bp, 67 predicted proteins | sample Browns_ThreeSqC__FD_184850 | JGI IMG/M metagenome (GOLD analysis project Ga0210138, IMG submission 184850) | Wetland microbial communities from the San Francisco Bay, California, USA, that impact long-term carbon sequestration -... | ecosystem: Environmental > Aquatic > Marine > Wetlands ... | reverse complement strand
GGGGGGGGGAAGGGCGGCCGGCTGAGTGCCGGGTCTGGGGGGCGGCTGGATGGCTGGAGGGCCACCCGGCTGACCGCGGCCGGGCGCCTGCTGTTGCTGGGTGCCCGGTTGGCCGGGCTGTTGGCCGGGCTTGACGCCGGTCGGTCCCTGGCCGGCCGGCCCCAACGCCTCCTCGTACTTCTGGCGCTCGCGGGCCTCCAGGACTTCCTCCTGGATGGACGACCGCAGCTCGTCCTCGTGCTTGAGGCCAACGGCCGCCAGCTTCGTCTTCTTGGAAATCTTGACGCCGATGCGTTCGAGCGCCTCGTACGCGCCGATCAACTCGCGGTCGACGTAGGGGTCGAGCTTCTTGTCCCAGTCGAGCGTGGGGACGATGTACCTCGAATCGTCGTCGATCTCCTGGGCGGTCCGGCGGACGCGGACCCGGTGGGACAGCTCCGCCTGCGTGGGCTTGACGAACTCGTTGATCTCGGCGATCGGCCGGAAGAACTTGGGGTACAGCCAGGTCATCTCGAAGTAGCTGCGGAGGGCGAGGAGGCGCTGGAGGAAGACCTGGAGGCCCGTCACCGACGACGCGTACGTGACCTCGCCGTGCAGGAACGACTTGGACACGCCGAGCCCGACCAGCTTGATCCGCTCCAACACCTCCCACTCGCGCCCCACCGAGATGACCCGGTCGGTCGTGCCGAACGCCTCGAACTGGACGCCGAAGTGGTAGACGATCCAGGCAAGGGGGTCGAGTTCCGCCTGGGCGAGCAGTTCGAGGAGCCGCTTCTCGTGCTCGGCGCCCGGGATCCAGCCGGTCTGCGGGTTGCCGATCTTGGCGATCCGGAGGGGGCCGGCGTGCCGGCGGGCCGTCGCGATCGTCGCCGAGAAGACGGCGTCCTCCAGCATGAAGACGCGCCACAACCGCGACATGATCGACGTCCCGCGCGTCTCGTACGGGTGGAGCTTGCGCGGGATGAACGTGCAGTTGAGCGGGTCGAGCGGGAGGTTCTGACGGGACAGCAGACGGCCGAGCAGCTCGGGCGGGAGCTGGGCCTTGACCTTCTGGACGAGGGGGTCGCCCGACGACAGGAGGTCACGGAGCTTCTGGTCGGGGACCAGCTCGACGATCGGGTCCATCCGGATGAACGGGGCGTCGATCACCTCGATGTTGTCGGGGTTGTGGAGGGTGCAGTAGTCCCACATGCGCGCGTCGCCGTCGTACAGGAGGTGGGGGATGGCTTCCCCAACGACCAGGAACTCGCGGACGATGTAGGGGAGGAGGGGGAGGAGCTTGACCTTCTCGGTCATCCGCTCGTAGTGCTCCTTGACCTCGCCGTCGACCCCCTCGCCGGTCAACTGGAACGGCGACCACGGCATCTCGCTGTACATGTCGAGGCAATTGCCAACCACCGGATCCATCTTGTGGAACAGGCGCCAGTACCGGTTGGCGAGGATGCGGTGGACCGGGTACTGCTGGCGGTCCGGCGACGAGAACTCCGGCTGATATGGGGTCTGCTGGGAGACGAGGTTGCCGGCCCCGTAGTTCGTGCCGCCCGCGACCGTCTGGCCGAACCGACGGAACGGTGAAGGGGTCGCGCCGATCCGCCGGAAGTCATCTTCGAGCAGGCCGGCCCGCTGGGCGTCCGGGTTGCCCGAGACGATCTGGGGGAGCATCCCCTCGAACTTCCGGTTCATTGCCTCCATCTGGTCGGCGGTCAGGCCGTGGACCTCCTCCTGGCGGAACGGGTTGCGCGCGGCTTGCCGCCTGGGGTCTCCTGATCCGCCTGGGATGATGAGCGACATGGTTGGGCTCCCGATGCTACCTCATGGGGACGTGGAGGGACACGCCCCACATCCGCATGACCCGGCAGCCGTTGGGGCCGGGCAAGATGGTTGGACCACGGCCACCTGGGTGTGGCCGAACAGGTTGCAGAGGGGACCACACGAGGGGCATTGCAGGACGCTCGGCGCGTGGATCGCCTGGCAGCATGGACACCGCCAGCCGGTCGGAAGCGTCACGAACGCGAAAGTCGGCTCGACCGTCACGCTATGGCGGAAGCAGCGGCCCGAGATCCGCGCGCACTCCGGACAGAAGATGAAGACGTTGGCTTCCATCTCAGTACGGGGTCCCGTGCTTCTCCTGGTAGGACTTGAGGGTCTCCTCGGTCCCATCCATCTTCCAATCCATCAGGATGACGTGCCCGATCTCGTGGCCGAGCGCGCTCCTTTCGAGCGGCTCGACATGCCCGACCATCATCGACTCGCCCGACCCAGACGTCATCCCCATCCACTTGAACCCGGGCCGGATGTGCAAGGTGAACGGGGCAGACGCCCACCGGACCACGACATTCTGGAGGGCCCCCCGGATGATCTTGGGGTTGGCGGACTCGGTGAGCGCTGCCTTCTCCCACAGGACCACCACCCGTTCCGTCTCCTTCTCGACGAACACGCGGATCGGCGTCCACTCGGACTTCATGACGATGAGACCATGGCGCGTCACGTACGCGATGTCGCGGGCGAACGCGAGCCGACGACCCAGCAGTGCGGCATACACAAACGAGAACCCCAGGGCGGCAAGAGCCGCGATCACGACGCCGATCACCGCGTTACCGGGCGTAACCGCCGCCCACGCCGCCAACCCGGCTGACACAATCGCGGCCAACCCGAACGTCAAGAAGTCGATCAACCGAATGACCCGGAAACCCATCACGCCCTCCTACCGACCCTCGCGGCCTAACCGCTCGATTTGCTCGCGCTTGAGTCGAGCGGCTTCCTCGCGCCTCGCGAGGCACTGGGCGCCGAGCGGCTTGCCCTCGACCCGGGGTTCCTGCCGGCACATCATGCAGCGGTCCGCATCCATTCGCGCCTCCTTACTGGGTGTCTCGAATGACGGTCGATCCGTTGTAGGTGGCGGGCGTCCCGACCACCACGTCGGCGAAGTCGTTGCTGGAGTCGCCATCGATGAACAGCTCGATGCCGGTCCCGACCCCGAAACCGGCGGTCGGCCCCAGCACGACCAACGAGCCCCTCGTACAGCCGACCCCGATCGGGATGTCGCCCGTGGCCGTCACGTTTCGGAACGCGAGGTGCGCGTTCTGGTCGCAGAGGAGCGCGTACGCGGTGAACGGCCCCACCAGCTCGACCCCGTCGATTCCGACAGACGCGTGCGCCTTGCTGCGGAACGCATACGTCCCTGTGATCCCGGACACGAGAATGGGCGGGTCGTAAGGCTGGAAGACGAACAGGGAGGAGGCGCTGTCTTGCGCGACGACCGAGCTGGCCCCATACAGCGCCCCGCCCCCTAGCCACTCGAAGAACCCGTTGTACATGTAGAAGCCGCCGTCGTGCGCGACCACAGAGGTCGCGAACACGCCAGAGCCCGGTCGCATCGAGCTGGTGAACACGCTGACCTTGTCGAGCCAGACGCCCGCGTAGTACCGGGCGTCCCAGTCGTTCCCGGTGATCCCGTAGACCGGGTCGTCGACGACCGGAGCTTGCCCACCGAACGACAACTGCCCGGCCTCGATGATCATGCGGGCGGGCGTCCCGTGACGGACCCGGCAGGCCGTCATCAGGGTCGCGCCCCCCTTGATCTCTAGCCCGTAGAACACGTAGTCGGGGTTCGGGAAGGTGCCGGGCCACGGGCCGAACTGGATGTAGGCGAGGTCGAGTTGGGGCTGTCGGCTATCGATCGACGTGAACTGGCCACCCCCGTTGCTCCCGACCCACGGGAGGACCGCGCGGAACCCGTCGATCAAGACGGCGGGGACGACGACGTCGTACGTCATGGCCGCGACGGTCGGGAACGACAGCTCCGACGTGTACGTGAGGGTGTCGGCCGTGTTGCTCCGGATCTGCACGAGCGCCAGCTCGGTGCCGCCCGCCGTCTTGACCCGGCACCACTGGCCGGCCCACTGGTTGACGGTCCACGCCTGCGTGTTGTCCTGAAGGGTGTAGGTGGAGCCGGCCGTCACGGTGCCGGACTCCGTGACCGTCATGGCGGTGTCGTCCCCCATGAACACGACCCGGCGTCGGGGCGGGACAGGCGGGCGGAAGTCGGTCAGGCCAGTGTAGTGGCCGTTGGCGATGTGGACGACGATGTCGCGGTCGGGCGGACCTGCCCGCAGGAACGCCTCGACCCGGCTGCACGCATGCTGGACGGTCGCGACCGGCCTGGTCGATGTCCCATCATTCAGATCGCTGCCGGTCGCCCCGTTCACGTAGATCCGGTGGATTCCGTTCGCGTCCACTGGGAACTCGGCGTATGGCGGCGTCTCCTCTACGTCGACCGCGTGGCTCACGGTCGCGCCCGACCGCGAACCAACCAGCGGACTCCTAGCCAGCACATCCGCCCAGGTGTGGTCGTTGCCGTCGACCGCAATGCCCCCAAGCGTCCCGGAGAACGGAGACGCCATCGTCTCCTCCGAGATGTTGACGCGGCCCCCATCCCGGCAATCGATCCCCCACCGGCCGATCCCCCCCGGCCCAACCGTCACGAGGTCGAAGATGTTGATGATGGCGTTGTTGAACGACTGGATACCACTCCGCGAGACCGACTCCAGGATGGCGGAGAAGACCTCGACGATGCCATCTGAGTCCGCCGTGATGCACCCTTGGTGGTCGTCGCTGATTCGCATCGGGTGGGTGTAGAGCGGATAGATGCGAACGACCGCCCCCCAGGAGGCATTGATGTCACCGTTGTGGATGGCGCCTCCCACCTGGGCGAACCCGCCCTCCACCCAGCATCCGTGCGTCGTCGATCTGATCACGAAGGTGGCGGCCAGCGTGGACTGCTGGCTGTAGACCCCCATGTAGCCGCCTGCATTGACGATGAACCCACAGCCACACCCGTACTCGTTGAAGTTGAAAGGAGCGGGCAAACCGAAGAGCGGGTCCGCCTCTTCCCACGAGTAGACCCCCGACATCGCGACGTCGCCGGCCGCGATGTTCATGCCGAGTGCCGCGCCCCGCACAACGCACCCCTGGAACTGGGCGGGTCCGCCGGCAACTAGGACGACCGGCTCATACGGGTTGGAGATAGGGGCGTCCCGCTCGAACTCGATCCACCTGAAGATGACGCCGGCGCCCCCAACCCCCAGGGCTGCCCCGGAGAACGCGTTGAAGGATGTCGGTAGGTTCAGGCGCAAGGCAGGATGCAGGTCAGATGCGGGTGCGACCCTGGTGACAGGCCGGTAGACCGCGTACCGCCAGCCAACCATCGGGCTGCCCCCGAGGAACGGGATGGCCGGCTCCCATGCGGTCCCGTTGTGCCACCTGACCGTCGTCCACTGCTTGGTGCCGGCCTCGTCAGCCGGGTCCCACACGGCCGCCGGGTAACAGGACAGCTCTTGGGCGACCCCGAACGACGCGCCCGCATCCGTGATGAGGGTGGTGGAGGCGGCTGTCGTGGTCCCGCTCGCCAACACGGTCATGCCGGCCCGATCCCCTTCGATCACGACCCGGTGGGCCAGTCGAGGGACCGAGAAGGTGAGGGCCTCCGCGAAGGTGCCGGCACCCGCATGCAAGACGATGTCGCCGGTCGACCCATACAACAGCCACTCGATGACCCGATCGACCGCCAACTGGAGGGTTCGGTACGGAGCAGTCGACTCGCCCGTGCCGGTCGTGTCGTTGCCGGCCAGCGAGCAGTACACGTGGACGATGCCGGACCCGTCGGTGTCGCCGACCTGCGGGACGATCGAGTCGACCGCATCGCCGGGCTCCCGGATGGTCGTGATCGTCACAAGCCCCGAGTTGCGGAGCGCACGGATGTCGGCGTTGCGGTTCAGTTCGTCCAGCTCGATGGCGTCGCCGATGTCGATGACTTGCTGGGGCGTAAGGGACGCGCGGATGTAACGGGCACCCGGTCCCATGCCAGGCGTGATGGTGATGTCGATCGAGAGGGTCCGGTTCGACACGTTCCGAAGGAGAACTTTCATGAGCCGCCCTCTCGCTCGCGAAGCCGTCTGGCCGCCGCCAGGATGCCCAGTTCCCGCTCGGTGACAAGGTAGGCGTGCTCCTCATGGACGGAGCCCCGGTAGGCCGGGAGGCCCCGAAGCCACGCGGACGTCCACCCGGATGCCCCCATGCAGGTGTAACCGAGCGTCCAGACGATCGCGCCCGTGATGGGATGGCCATGCAGGACGAACACGACCCCCACCACGAACGAGGCAACCTGCCAGACCTCCCCCTGCTTAGTGTGGGTGTGCTCGTGGTGCTGGGAGGGTGACCACTCCTCCACCAAGTTGACCATGTCGCGATGGGGGCCGTAGAAGATGGCGTGGGGCGAGAGGGTCGTGCCGCCCCACGGCTTGAGGTTGCCCGACTGATCGCGCCGGAGGTACCAGCCCCCCAACCACTTGTCCTTCGAGACCGGCCACGACGCTCGCTTGAGCTGGCAGACGAGCGCGTCGTGCTCCCAGCGGAGTCCCTCGCCCCACAACGCCCAGATGATCAGGACGGCCAGCCACCCAAGTAGGTCGGCCGACAAGCTCGTGAGGTAGAGGGCGGCTCTCATCCGCAGGCTCCTACTTCTTCGTCCGTCTTCGTCCCACCCCACCAAGGCTCGACGCCTGCAAGGGCGAGACGGTCGCGCCACGCGGGCCCCGGGATCCATCCGGCCCGGTAGCGGAGCTTCTCGGCGAGCCGCCGGACCTTCGCGTGATCGCCGGCCGTACAGGCCGCCTCCAGCTTGGCGAGGATCTCGGCTCTACCGGCCATCCTGCTTCTCCCTTGCGGCCTGCCCCGCCAAGATGATCTTGGCCGTCTTCGTCACCCGGTAGGCCAAGACGAACTCGACGAACCGACCGAGGAACTCTTCCCCGTTCAGGTCGATCGCCGTGGCCAACATCTTCATGTACTCGTCGGCTTCCTTCTGATCCATCACAGCACCCCGAACGCCCGCAGCATCGACCGGACGGTCGCGAGGAAGGCGTAGTCCTTGTGGCGCTGGTCGGTGGGGAGTTCGTCGTACGGGCGGAAACAGGGGTGGGTCTTGGCCTCGGGGTCCTTGGTCGGCCCCCACTTCCAGCCCTCCGCCTCCTTCTGGGCCAACCAGCCCTCGTGCGACTGGGCGGGCGTCTGGGTTGGGTTGGCGATGACGGCCTTGACGCCGTTGCGCGCGGAGTCCCGCTGCCACTCGGGCGCGTCCTCCCAGGTCGGCTGCGAGAAGTCGCCGAGTGCCTCACAGTACCCACGGTTGCTCATGTGGGCAGCGGCCGCGATCAACTCGACCATGCTGGACCGGCTGTTGATGCGAAACAGGTTGCCAGGTGGCCCTTCCACTCCCCAGGCATCTCCGTACTCTTCCATCACCCACCGCCTTTCGCGCGCAGCATGTCGCCAAGCGTTGCCTTCAAGGGAGCGGCCTTGACGGGCAACGGGTTGGCCGGGCTCTTGGGGACTGACTCCTCGGGGGCCAGCGCACGGCCCATATCTTCGAGCTTGATGAGCATGATGCTCTTGAGGACGGTGGCGCGAGCCTCGACGAGAAGGCTGATGTACTCGTCGATCCGCATGCCCGGAATGAATGCGCGGGGCTGGAACTGGCCGTCCTGCTCGATCCCAACCCCAAACGAGAACCTGGTCCCGTCGCCCACCTGCGCGATCGATACCTGGATGGCGGAGACCGCCTTGCTGCCAGGATGAGCCGAGCCGCGGATCACCCCCGCCTGCGTCCACTGCTTCTTCTTGTCTTCCATCATGGACACTCGCACTGGACCAAGATGGTCCGTTCGGCCAACTCGTATACCGCATTCGCGATCCGGATGGAACCGAGGGCCGATACGACGACCAAGGCGCCAAGCAGGACGAACAGGATGTAGTCGACCCTCTGCATCGTCATGACCTTCACCTCGGGTACCGGACGTCCTCGACGGCCGGCGGACGGGCGATCCCCCGGTCGCCCTGCTGCTCGTCTACATCGGTCTGGACGTTCGGGTCGGACGAGCGGTTGTCGACCCCCTGGGCGAGCTGCCGCATCGACACCATCACGCCGAAGTCCTTGGGGTCGGGGGCGGCGTCTTCGTCGTGGGGGTCGAGCGGTTCACCGGCGCCCGGGTCCTCGAACGCGTCACCCGAGATGCCGATCCCCTGGGCCGACCGCCCCGCGCTCGCGTGCGGCTGAATCGTGACTCCGTCAGGCTGGTCGTCGAACACGCCCTCCCCGTCCCCCTTGGACAGCGGCGGGGCCGTCTCGTACGCGTCCGCCTCACCGGCGACGAGGTCACGCATCCCCTTGCCCGCATCGATGAAGCCGACCCGGTCGCTCCGGCATGCCGGGCACCGTTCCCAGCCGTCCACCATCTTGAACGCTTCCTTGGTCGCCATCGCCCCGCACGCCAGGCACTTGCCGACCGGCCCGAAGTAGTCGGACAGGTTGAGGCGGCCGGGCGTACGCACCCGACCCATGTGGAGGTCGGCATCCTCGAACTGGTTGTCCGACCCGTACGCCTGGTTGGCCTGCTCGTGGACCGAGGGGTTGAGGCCGCGCTCCCGGCCCGATGGCGTCCCGAGATCCGAGTCCTTCTCCAGGTCGTGGTGGGGGCGGCCGAGCGGGTGCTTCGCGATGTCCATCATGGAGACGGACGCCCACCGCTCGTCGACCAACTCGGAGCCCGACCACCCCATCTCGGCTTCGTGGTCGGGGAGGTCAAGGGCCGGGCAGTCGGGCTCGCCGCAGTATTCCTTGCAGGGCTCCGCCGCTTCCTTGCCGTCATCAAGGGGCAAGTCGGTGGTGTCGACGGGGGTGTTGTGATCGTAGAAGTAGGGGGGACCCTTACGCCGCCCCTTCGATTGGGTCCACCGCTCTACCCACCGGGCTGCCGCATCCGAGCACCCCTTGCAGAACGGGGTGTCCTGCGGGCCCGCCACGAAACCGCTGGCCGGGTTCCACGGCACCCCGCACTCGAAGCAGACCTCTTCGACGTTCTCCGTCCCACCCGTCCGCACCTCGTGGTCGAGGCCGAGGCCAAGCTGCTCCTCGGCGCCGGCCAGCTCGACCTGGAAGATGCGGCGGGCCTGGTCGACGGCCGGGTGACCGGCGCGCTTGCGCGCGATCGGCTTGAACCGGCCCTCGTCAAGGGGCCCAGGGTTCGACCCCGTCATCCCCCCTTCCCACACGAGCTTGTGGCCGAAGTCCGTGGGAGTGATCTGCACCTTCGTGTCCGTCAGGGTGTCGAGGTGGGTGGCCTGGAAGTCGGCGGCCGTCTCGTACGAGGGGCCGGGCAGGCGGGCAGGCGAGACCTGGTCGAAGATGGCGTAGAACTGCTTGGCGTCCATCTCGGGCTGAAGGGCCCGGTCCTTGACGAACTCGCCCCACGCGCGTGTCCGCTCCAACCCCCGCGCCTTGTAGTCGGCGGCGAGATCCTCGGGGTCGACGGTCAGGCGATTGACCTGTCCGCGCTTGCGAGCGTCCTCGACGAACGGGTAGTCGTGGTCGGCACACGCGGGGCAATGGCCCGGCACCACCGCGTCGGCCTGGTCGAAGGTCTTGCCGCAATCCTGGCAGATGACCTGGCCGGGCTGGAACTGGGCGGACCGGCCGCGCACCCCTTCCTTCGGATGCGTTTGCCGCAAGAAGTCCATCTCGTGGTCGGAGCGGTCTTCGATCTCAGATCGCTGCCAACGGAAGACCAGTTCGTCCGCCACCATCCATACGGCCTCACCCGCCCCATACGCCCGAGAGATTCGATCGCGCATCTTGTCGACGAACGCAGCCGGCACACCCGCATGAATCGCCGCCATCGAGACTTCATGGGTCCAGATGTGGGATGGCATCGTCTCGTTGGTCGCGTTCGACGCCTGCCCGTAGTCCCGCTGGGCGAGCGTCCTGACGCCCGGGAACTCGTGCTCCGTGTGGGCCTCTTCGTTCGAGATGCCGTCCCCCTGGCCGCCCGGATCCCACGGGGCGAACGCGGGGGCGTCCTGCCCGTCCATTCCTGCGCCCGCCGCTTCCCCGGCGCCCCCGGGCGACGCCCAGGGCTCGGGGTGGAGAGCGAGCCCGTCCGCCTCGCCGTGCGGGTCGGTCACGACGTCCTGGACGGCCTGGCGGCCCCCGGTCCTGACCTGCACGCCATGCTCGACGAGCGCGGCGGCGAACGGGTACTGGTCCGTCTCCTCCAGCTCGTCGTGGAGGATCTGGTAGTCCTCCTGGTCGAGCAGGTGGTCCGTGCCCGCCATCGCCTTGGCCCGCTCGATCGCCTGGCTGAGGTCGAGGGCGGCGCTCCTGACGCCGTCGCTGAGGGGTTCGGGCGCGATGGCCAGCTCGGCGACGAATGCGGTCCGCTCGATGAGGGTGACGGGCTCTTGCCGGCCGACCCGCTGGACCAGCAGGCGACCCGCATCCGTCTCGCCAACCACCTGGACGTGGACGGGGGTGCCGCCCACGTCCGCCACACCAACCAAGCCGAGCAGCCTATCCATCGCGTCCTCCTACCACCTCTTCATCCGGATGATGCCCCGCTCAGCGAACTGATGGGGACCGCTCGCCTGGCCGTCCGGCGTGATGAACGTGTCGCCCTTCGTGTATCCCGGCATGCCGCCCCGCTTCGACTGGAATGACCCGGCGGGACGGCCGGGCGACTGGACCGCCCAGCCCGACATCGTGTGGGCGATGCCACCCCCGCCCCACTGCTCGCCCCCCATCTGCTCGCGGCGGAGCCGATCCTTTTGGCCCGTCTTGGCAGGGTCGTCGGCGAACGCCTGGTGGATCATCCGATGGACCCCGACGATCACCTGGGCGACGTCGTCGGAATCGTACCCCCGCTTCTTCCCCTTCATCGGGTTGAACACCTTCTTGAGCGATTCGTCCCGCGACAGCTTGACCAGCTCGTAGATCCCGACCCCCGCGGCCGACATTTCGATCGGCGTCCGGTTCATGACGAGTTGGCCCGTTTGCGTGAACTCCAGCTCGTAGCGGCCATCCGACAGGCGGGCGGGCGGGAGGAGCTTGACTTTGCCCCCGTAACACTCCGACTTGAACGCGACGAAGTCTTTGGCGACGATGCTGGCTTGTTCGGACTGGACGCCGAACGCCCGGATGTCCTGGATGAGCGCCTCGGACTGCCAGCGGTCGAAGCAGACCTGGGTGAGGCGGAAGCAGTCCTTGATCCGCTCGACCATCTTGACGACCGAGTCGAACCAAACCGTCCTCTTGGGCCGCTCGGTCGGGAGGATGCGGGCGATCCAGTCGTACACGACGACCAGGATGCGGCGCGGCCGCCCCTTCGCCTCCTGGTCGTTCGGGTCGGGCGCGATCTCCACCCACGCGGGATGCGCCATCGCCCCCGCAAACGAGTCGAACGAAGCGCCCGCGTCGAAGCAGACGAACCGGGGCATCTCGGGCGAGATGATCGAGTCCTCGAACTCGATGCCGATGTACTGGCGGCCCAGCGCATCCTCCGGGTAGATCGTGCGGAACAGCGTGGTAGGCGACAGGGACGGCTCGATCGACTTGGCGAACCGGGGGACGTCCTCGATGAGGGGGGTCTCCGTGAGAGGCGGGTTGGCCCCGAAATCGCGCTCGGCCTGGATGGGGTCCTCGGCGTACTCCTCGGCGAACGCTTCCCGGGGCATGAAGGGGTTGAACTCCCAGGTGGCCAGGTGGAGGGCGAGCATGCGGTCGAGGACGTCCTGCTTGGACAGGAGCGACATCATCTTGTCGTCGCCGGACATGGGCGAAGAGGTCGCGATCTTCATGCCGAACAGGTAGGGAGGGAAGGCGCCGGCCGAGAGCGATGCAGCCCGCCGGATCGTCTTGAGCGACATGGACAAGACCCGCCAGACCTCGTCGGCCCCCCGCTTCGACTCGGTGAGATCGAACCGGGCCAACTCGTCGACGAAGGCGGCCAAGCGGGTCGCGCCTGCCATACCGCCCGAGTTGCTCGTCAGGCTGTCGAGTTCGACGCGGATGAGGCCGTTGCGGATGGCCGTCTTGCCTTCCTCGCTGTACTCCCAGCGCTTGAGCCCGATGCGCGGTTGGGCGGCCTCCAGCTCCTTGACCCGCTTGACGTACCGGCGGATCCAGGGGCCACGCTCCCGGAAATTCGTGTACCAGTCCCAGATCGTTTTCTCAGCCTGCTTGCCCGTTGACGCGACGAACGCGATGTCGAACCGGGTGCCGGGCGCCTGGCCGAGCTGACGGGCGAGGCGGTCACGGTCGAACTGGGCGATCGAGTAGACGACGTGCTCCAGGTAGGTGGCCAGCACACCAGCCGTCGCCGACTTGCCCGCGCGAGCCCCCACGCACACGATCGCCGTGTTGTAGTCGTAGAGGAGGCCGTCCCGCACGAACTCGTCGCGCGTCCCCCGGCACTTCGGGCAGACGTCCCCGTTGATGTCGGCCGACCACTCCAGCAACACCTCCCCCTCCAGCTCCATGCGCGTCTTCCCCCAGCAGCGACCTGGACCCTCCGAGTCCTTGTCGAACGGGTTGCAGATGGGGCAGCGGAGCTGGGCGATGTCGCGGAGGAACTGGTACTGGCCCCAGTGACCGAACGCCAACGAGAAGTCGAGGAACCGGGGATCCGTCGTCCACTCGATCAAGTTGGCGGCCCGGGGGAGGTCGTAGACAGGTGGGTCGGCGGGTAGCTCGCGGCCACCACGCGCCAGGAAGGCGAGCGACCCCTGAAGGTCGATCGCTTCCTTCTTCTTGGCCGACCCCGCCATCACTCCCTCCGGAACACGTCGACCGTGATGGTCATGGGGTTGCCCGAGTCATCGCGGACCTCTTGGCCGGCCAGCTCGCCGTGCTCCTCGATCGCCTCCTTGTCGTAGTTCATGTCGACCACGGCGGTGACGCGCCGGTAGCCCTTCTGCGCGACCATCTCGAATCGGACGAGCCCGCCGACCTGCACGCCGTCGACGAACACGGCTGTCCCGGCGAGCGTCCCATCCGAGACGACTTGGAGGGACTTGGCCTTCATGCAGAGGCGGTCGGGTCGCTTGCGGCGATCGACCGAGGCGGCCGGCCCCTTCATGGTCGGATCGGGGGCGGTCTGGTAGCCGTCCTGTCCGAACTTCAGCTCGACGCGATCGTCCATCACGCCCCCTTGAGTCGGTACTTGTCGGTCACGATCTGCTGGGTGGTGTCGCGCAACTGATTGAGCTGCTTGGCCATCGCGGCCGACAGGCGGGCGTGCATCCACTCGCCCATGTCGGCGGCCGACACCTCTTTGGTGGCCGCCTCTTCCAAGATGGCGGCCAGCTCGGTGCCGAGCGCCAGGGCGAGCCCGTGGGTGAAGTGGTCGATGCCCTCTCGGAGGACCGCGATGACGAAGTCCTTGCCGTTGACGTAGCGGTCGAGGGTCGAGGTGATGGCGGTGATCGATTGCGTGGCCGTCGAAAAGCGGCCGAACGCCGACTTGATAGCCAGCGGGCTACCGTGGGCGCGACGCCCCCCGTCCTCCGCCTCGTCGCTGTAGAGGTCTTGGTTGTCGGGCGAGTCGATCTCCTGGTAGGCGCGGTCGGCGATCTTCTGCCAGCGGGCGAGGTTCTGCTGGAGGGCCTGGATGTTCTCCCGCTTGAACGCGAGGACGTGAGCGAGGACGTCGTCCGGTTGCGCGGGGGCGGCTGCCCCCGAGTTGCGCGACTCGTGCTCGGCCTGCACGGCATGCAGGAAGGCGGCGTCGCCGGGGACGTGCCGCTGGAAGTGGGCGGTGAAGGACGAGTGGGCGATCGGCTTGATGTCGAGCCGGTTGGCCGCGATGTAGCCGTTCACCTCCTCCATGATGGCCGAGTAGGGGAGGCGGTCGCGGAAGTGCCGCTCATGGATCAACTCGACCAGCTTGGGGTGCGACTTGGTCAGTCGACAGAGATGGCACCGGTACTCCCAGATGCCCGACACGCCCGACTTCTTGGGGGCGGCGACAGAAGAGGCGGCTGGCACCTTCTGGTCGTCTTCGGCTTGCATGCCCCGTCGTTCCATCACGTACTCCTCAGTGGCGCCGGGTGATCTGCCGGCGCATCGCTTCGATCTGACCAAGTTGGTCGGAGGTGGCGAGCACGATGCCCGCCTCCGACTCGATGCGGTTCCGCTGGTACTCGTCGTAGAACGCCTTCCACGAGTCCTGGTGGACCTTGGCGGCCTGGGGGCCTGCCAGGTAGTACCTCGTTGGCTTGACGAACAGGACGTCCACCCAGTCGACCACGCTGGTCGGGTACGAGTTGAACACCTTCTCGACCTGGTTGGGGCCCAACTGCTTCATCCCCTGGATGACGCGGATGGGCTGCATGACGCCCAGGAACCCGTTCTCCTCGAACAGGGGAGTCGGGTCGTGGGGGGCGACCGGCTGACAGTAACCGATGAACGTGGCGGACTGGTCCTCCAGGATGAAGAGGAGGGAGCCTTCCGGAACGGCCAGGGGGTTGAGGACGTCGTTCATTGCTCACCATCGAGGTCGAGGAGACCCTTGTCGCGGGCGGCCTGCATGACGGCGTCGGCGAGGTCGGGATACTTCTGGTGGACGGCCAACATGGCGTCGATGTCGTCGTAGCCCTCCTGCTTGAGGGCTTCGACTTCACGAACGACCTGGTCGACGGTCGCGCGAGCAATGCGGTCGAGGTCGACTGAGTAGCACGCGGGGCACGCGACCGTCGTGGGGCCGTCAACGATCTCCGCCGACACCAGCCGGTTGACCGGGTGGGTGGCGCCACACTTCCGGCACCGGAACTCCCGGCCATCCGGCGGGTACTCAATGACGTCGGCGCGCCTGCCCGACCGCTTCAAGGTTTCGCGCGGCACCACGACCTTGCGGCCATCCACCTCGACCTCGAAGGAGGTACCGTCCTCGAAGACGTCCCGGATGACCCGGCCGGACGCACCCGACTCGACCAGGTAGGAGGGGCCGCCACGGGTCCGCTCGCGGAACGACCGCGAGAACGTGACGGCCTGGCCGGCCAAGAAGTCGTCTTCCCGGCGCGACCGGTTGTGCTCGGCGGGCATGCCGTCGCCTTCGCGGGCGCCCGACCGCGGCCCATACGTCCCCTTGCCGGTCGTCACGTACCTCGGGCTCGACGGGCTCGGCGCCCCGCACAGCTCGCAGTCACCATCCTGCCCGGCGTACCCATCGCACTCCAGGTGGTAGTAGCGGGCCCGCTTGGTATCGGCATCGAAGATCCACTGCCACCGGCCCGTCGGCGTCTGGAGGACGTCCTCGCCTGGCATCGGCCACGAACCACCCGCCTGTGCTTGCTTGGCCATGGGCGCCCCGCACGCCGCGCACACGAGGCCGTCCGTCCCGACCTCGAACGCGCTCGACCCGCACGCACATGTCACGTTCGGCTCCATGACGAGTTGATCGATGTCGTCGGGGACGTCGTCATCGTCGGGCGCGGCAGCCGGCTCTGGGTGCCGGATGTCGATCTCGTCGTTCACGCACTCGGGACAGAGGCGGAGGTCCGAACCCGACAGAGGCCACTCCCCCTTCTCCCCGCACGACTCGCACTCGACCTGCCTCGCCTCCTGCTCGCGGACCCGCTCGTAATACTGCTGCCACGCCTCGTTGGTCCCGTACATGGGATCGGGCTTGGGGATCGAGCTGGACTGTGCCCCCTTGAACAACTCGCCGTCTTCCCCCCGGAGCTGCTCGCCACACGAGCACACCCCATCGGCCGGAACGGTCGAGCCACTCTCCTCCCCGTCCCACCAGTAGACCTTCTGGCAAGCCGGACACTTGAAATCGTAGTCGGGGTTGAACTCGGGGTCGGGGCTCCACGCCTCGACGTGCCGGAGGGTCTCTTGGTCCCGGTCGACCGACAGCTTCGATTCGGGGACGACATCGGTATGGCCATCGAGCCACTCGACCCGGTAGCTCCCGTCCCACGCGCCGTTCCCGGTAGGCTCATGGACCTGCTCCAGCACGCGAGCGGGATCGCCCGACACCTTCACGCGGGCGCCCGGCTCGTACCGCTGGGCCGTCCTACTGGCGTCCTTGTGTCCAGGCTGGTACCCCTTCGACTTCAGGATGTCTTCGATCGTCTCGATGAACTCGGCGGCCTGCGGGTCCTTCATGCGCTGCCACTCGGACAGCACCAACACCAACTGCTCGACCGGCATGGCTTCCAGGAGGGCGATCTCGTCCTCCTCGTAGCCCCCGGCCGTCCGGATCTTCGGGTCGCCCAACGACGACTGCCCGGTGCGCGGCCGAACGTCATCCCAGTCGGGCGCGTCCTCGAAGCCGGGGGCGTCGCTGGCCGGGTACTTAGTGTCTGGCGACCATTGCTTGATGTCTTCGTTCCGGACGAACTCGCCGCACCGCGGGCAGTCCTTGCCGTCCGGCCGCCGACCCCCTTCCAACCAGCCACCGCACTGTGGACACGCGGGTTCGTCCCGGTCGGACCGCTGGGCCTGCATGCCCCACCCGATCTCGGGCGACTGGCACGCGGGGCACGCGGGCGGCTCACCGAACTCCGGCTCGGCCGCCATGTAGCCGCACACCTTGCAGCGGCCCTGGACATCCCCGCGAGCCATCCGGGCGGCCAACAGGCTGGCCTGCCCCTCGACGGCCGCCCGACCCGCATCCGTGATCGTCACAGTCTTGCCCGCAACCTCGACGAGCCCCTGGTCGACCAACGGCTGGAGGTACTCGGGACCGATCGCCTCACCAGGTCCCCGCGGTGTCCACGGACCGAACTGGACGAGCTGCTGGAGGATGTGGATGGTCTGCTCGTCGAGCTGGGACTGGGCCGTCTTGCCCGCCTTCTTCTGCACGCGATCGAGCGGAACGGCCACGTTCCTGTCGCCGTCGATGAAGTCGACCTTGCAGTGGGGGAACATGTAGGAGGACGACCCATCCGGGTAGCACTCCTTGACGACAGCTTCGTCGCCGTCGACCGTCACGCGGTCACCCAGGCGGAACGGCTTCTCCCGGTAGGGCTTCTCCTGGGCGGTCCGCCGTCCCGCCACGCTGTAGAGCCCGCGAGAGTAGCGGTCCTGGATCTTGAACGCCTCGTCGAGGTCGACGAACGCGTCGTACCCCTCGCGGTCGAGGGGAGGGGCGAACATGCCGCCCCGTGGGTCGACCTTCTGCTTGAACGTCCCCTGGCGGACGACCTCGTCGACGAGCGACTGGGAGATGATGCGGGGGACGCCATCGACGATCATGACGGACGGTTCGAGCAGCTCGCCCCGCCGGACGACCACGGGGACGTCCACTTCCCTCCGGCACCCCGTCAGCGTGACGATCTGGGCCGACAGAATGACGTGGGCGTCCGCCTCGATGGCGGGCGTCTGCTCGTCGCGGGTGGCCGTCCGGATGCCCCGGTAGACGAGGGTCGGGATGATGGGCCACGTGAATTGGCCAAGGAATTCGTTGGCCAGCTTGATGGCGGCGGTCGGAAGACGTCGGCGGTCGAGAGGGCCGTCCTCGCTGTCGTTGCCCGGAAGCGTTGGAGACGTGGCGAACGCGCCTGCAAAGCGCTGGATGCGGGCGAGCCGGCGGCGTGCCCGGGCTTCCGGGCCGAACGGGTTCTGGGCGGTCATGGCTGGACCTCTCGGGTATGAGGGTAGCGGAAACGAGGGAAAAGGGTCAGGCAGGAATCAGGACAGCGGGCTAGACGCCGACGCCGTCCGGGAAGCTCGGGTCGCCCGAGAACTGCGCGGCCCACGTCGGCTCGTGGCGGAAGAACGCTTCCGGCGACGGGTACGTGCCGAACAGGATCTCGACCTGGTCGGCGGCGCACCCATACACCGCCGCCAACTTGGTGTGCAGGGTGCTCGCCTCCTGCTCGCGGCTCGTGTCGAACGAGCGCAAGAGAAAGACGCGATCCTCCTTGATGCTGCGGGCTCCGACGAACAGCATGGCCAGCTCCTTTCACAACCAGCATACCACAACGCTTGCATGTGTCAAGCGTTTTCACGCCAGCATCCCTTCCGGGAAGCAGTGCCGCATGACCCGGAGGGCCTCGGGGCACTGGAGGGGAGGCTTGGGCTGTCCACCCTGGTCGAGGGCGGCCAGGTAGTCGGAGACGCTCTCGGCGTACGCGTTGATCTCCTGGTTCTTGGCGATCCCCTTGGGCGCCTTGTAAATCTTGTTGTGCGCCCAGTCGGCCCACACGGTCTGACGGGTCGTGCGGAGCTGGACCTCGACCAGCTTGCCCTGGAGGCGGACGGCCAGGTGGATGGCCCGGTAGCCCCCGGGCCGCGCGGTCGTCGACATGTCCTCCCACTCGACGATCCCGTCCTCCGTGGACGTCTCGACCGTGTCGACGGCCTTGCCCTCCGCGTCCTTGCAGGTCGGGCACTTCCCCGTGTTGCCCGGGAGATCCTGGTTGCACACCGGGCACTGCTTCTTGCCGACCTTCGGCAGCTTGCCGAGCAACCGGTCGTACGCGGCCTTCTCCTCCTCGACCGTCCCGTACGACATCCGGGTGCCCGCGTTGTCCCAGAGGTCTTCCGGGACCTTGCCCTTCTGCCTGATGACCAGCTTCTCCCACACGGAGTCGGGCGACTTGAGCCGGCCGATCACCTCCCCGCCGTCCGCCAACTCGCTCAGCATGTCGGCGACCGCCTCGAACGCGGGCACATAGCTGTCGACCGCCTGCTTGATGGCGACCAGCTCGTCGGCGGAGGGCTTGCGCGACTCGGCCACGAGGGGCCAGTCGTGCCCCCCGTACTCCTCGGCCAGCCGCTTGATCCGCTCCTCGATCGGCCCTTCCGTCCACTGGGCGAAGATGGCGGCCAGCTCGCTGCCGATCGGCGCCTTCTCGGCGGGGGGCTCGTGGACCGGCTCGGCCGGTGTGAACTGGCGGTCGCGCGCGGGGTCGCCCGGCTTCTTCGTCATCTTCTTGGTCGTGTTGGGGTATTTCTCCAGGTACTTCTTCTGCTCCTCGTAGGACTTGTCCTCCCACCAGTCCGCCGTGATGCCGAGGGCGGCGAGTAGTTCGATCGACTCGCCGGGGACGTGCGGGATGCCGATCGCGGCAAGCAAGCGGGACGCCTTGTCCATGAGGTCGCGCTGTTCGACCCCCTCGAACGAGTTGGCCGCCTCGACCAGGGCGGCGGCGTCCATGTCGACCTTCTGGACCTTCATCTTGGTGTCGGGGTCGAGGACGAGCATGGCGGCCCAGCGGTGGTGGCCGTCCAGCACGAAGCCGTCCCGCGAGATGATGAAGGGGGTGTCGGCGGGGTTGTACTCCCTCTTCCCGATCGCCTCGACCATCCCGCGGACCTTGTCGGCGTTGATCTCCGCCTGCGTAGCCTTGATGTTGCCGACGTGCTCGACGCCGTCCTCGACCTTGACGCCCTTCCCCTTGAGGTCGGCGAGGAAGCGGCGGCCGACCTCGGGGTCGAGCTGGGGCATCTTGGCGCGCGGGATGCCGAGGTTCTGTTCGCAGACGGGCGGCGACAGCTTGCAGAGGTCGGCGGACTGCTGGATGCCGGCCCGCAGCTTGTCGGCGATCTCCTGGGCGTTCGACCCGTCGACGGTCAGGTGGTACTCGTCGAGCGAGGCGCCTTCCGGGAGGGGGTCGATGGCGATCTCCTCGCCGGGGCCTGGGCGGCCCTTCGGCGGCGGAGCCTGCGGGGCCATCTTCTTGGGCGCGTCATCGGGCGGCCCCTGCTTGATCAACTCCTGGACCTTGGCGTCGTCGCCGTCCTGCCGGGCCTTCCAGATGTCCGCGTGCCACTGGATATCGGGGGCGGTTGGCTCGGCGGCCGGCTTGCCCTGCCCGATCTCCTTGATGGTGTTGTAGCGGGCCGCCCCCGACATCGAGTCCCACGTGTCGTCGTCGATGTGGTGGTCGGTGAGGGTCGAGCGGGTCGCGTCGTCGAGCCCCTCCCACTTGGGGTGGTCGACCCAATCGGCCGGCTTGGCCGGCGGGGTGTAGCGCGGGCGCTTCGGCTTGTCGGTCTTGGGGCCCTTCTGCTTGTCGCGCAGCTCCTTGGCCTTCTCGGACTTGGGGTGGTCCTTGAGGTACTGCGCCTGCCCGGCTTCCCCGAGGTCCGACCACCAGTCGGCCGTGATGCCGAGGGCCGCCAACGTCTTGTGCTCGCGGGTGTGCTCGGCGTGGTCGATGACTTCGAGGTTCTCGGGGCGGTTGTCCTTCTTGTCCTCGTTCTTGTGGTGGACGTCCTCGGTCGACTTGAGCGGGCGGTCGAGCGCCTCTTCCATGACGCGCCGGTGCTCCCGGACGCCATCGCTGCCCCGCTCCCAGCCCCGCTCATCTTCGTAGGCGCGCCGGAGGCTGGCGGCCACCGGTGACGGGACCGACAGGCCCTCGCCGCCCCCCTCCCCATCCCCCTCTTCCTCGTCGCCGCCCGACTGCTTGTCGAGCAGATCCTTGTCGAGGTAGATGGCGGCCTGGGGGTGGTCCTTGAAGGCGACGCCGATCATGTAGCCCTGCACGCCGACCACTTCACCGACGTCGCCCTGACGAAGGCCCAGCATCGTCTCCTTGAGGGTCACGTCATCGCCGACCTTGAAGTCGGCATCGTCCTCGTCCTTCTCCTCGCCCTCGCCCCCATCGAACTGGGCCGTCACCCCAATCCACCGGAGGAACTCGGCCTCCGTGTCGGCGGTCAGGGGGACGACACGCGTCGGGCAGATGAAGTCGTCGTCGCCGATGCCCACATGCTTCCCGTCGAACCCGTCCGGCTTCTTGCCGGTGATCGCCTCGTAATTCCGCCAGCCAGCCGCGATCAACTCGGTCAGGTTGTCGCGGTCCCAGTCGCCGATGTCCTCGGAGGTCATGCGGGCGACGGACGCTTTCGCGCGCTCCTGGTACTCATCGTTCCACGGGACCGCCTCGTATTTGATCCCGAGCGATGCGAGCGTCTTGTCCATCCGGTCCTCCGGGATCCCTTCGAGCAAGCGGGTCAGGCCATCATCATCCGCCTGACCAAATTGGTCGGCCTCTTCTGCCATCATCGCAACCAACTCGTCAACGAACCCACCCACCTCGCCCGCCTGGGCACGCCTGGCGAAACGGGCGGCCTTGGTGACCGCCTTGGCGGATGCTTCGAGGGCCCAGTGGGCCGCGAGCGCCCCGGCCGTCAGGTGGGCGAGCCCCCCGATCGCCAACGACCCCACCACCGCGCTGGCAACCTGGCGGGCGACGTGACCGATCGCTTCCTTGTCGTGCTGGTCGAGTGGCTCGCCCCTCGACAGCTTGGCGATCGACCCACCAGCCCGCCGGGCCAGTTCGACGTCGTGCTTGATGAACTGGACGGCCGCCCGACCCTTCCGGCGGAGCGTCTCGCTGGCCTGCCGGCCGACCTCCGCGCGGTAACCGGGGTCGTCGAACAGGCGGCGGGCATCGGCAGGCAACCGCTTGGCCCGCTCGGCGAGCTGGCCGCCCGCTTCTGTCAGGCGGGACAAGAACCCGGGACCCGCGGGTTTCGGTTGGTCGGCGGCGGGCGACAAGCGAGGGGTCGGGGCTTTCCGGTCGGACGCTCCGAACAGCACCTCGTCGAGCTGGACCTCCATGCCGTGGGCGACTCCATCGAGCCAATCGGCCGCCCCGTCGACCACCCGCTTGAGCCGCTGGATAGGTCCGCCAGCGGCCTCCCCGAGCAGCGCGAACAACCCCTTGCCGAGGTTTCGCAGACGGCTCGCGAGGCCGCCAGCGGCCTGTTGAAGGGCTCGTCCAGGCGCTCCTGCCAGCCGCCTGACTTCCGCACCGACTTGGCGGATGCCCTGTACTCCTTGATCGAGGGCTTCCCGGGCGTTGCCTTCGAGGCGGTCGGCGAACTCGCGGACGTCCCCGAGGGCTTCGTCGAGGTTGCGCTCCAGCCCATCCGCCAACCTGGTGGCTTGCCCGACGAGCCCGCCCGACGCCGGCTCCTTGGGTGGGGCGGGGGGTTCGGGGGCATCCTTCTCGGATGGGGCTTGGTCGTCCCAGAGGACGGTGTCCTTCGAGGTCGGCCACGGCTCCTGGCTCATCGACGGGGGCGCGGTCTTGGGGGGCGCGGTCTTGGCCGGAGCCTGAATGGGCGGCTTCTTGAGCTTGCGCGGCTTCTTGGCCGGCCCGCCCTGCGGGGCCTGCGTGGGCTCACCCGGACCCTGCTTGGTCGGCTGCCGCTTGGACCGCGGGTGGTCCTTCTTGTACTTCGCCTGCTCGGCGGGCGACATGTCGTCGAACCAGTCGGCTGTGACGCCAAGGCTCGCCAGCAGGGTGTTCTTGTCGGCCATGTCGCGGCACCAACAGCACGGGCAGGCCCGATGCCCAACGTTCGGACACCCCTGGTACTTGAGGAGGGCGAACAGGGCGTCCCCCTCGATGTCGACGGGGGCGTGTTCCTGGCCGCACGTCCCGCAAGCTGGCCAGAACCCTGGCGGCGGAGGCGGCGGGGTGTGGTCGGCCTTGGGGGTTGGAGGGAGGGGCTTGAACGCGGGCGGGGCGGGGCCGTCCTCAGCGAACGGGGTGTGGACCGGGCACCAATCGGCCTCCTCGCACTGGCGGCACACGTCCTGCCCACGGGTCGGGCCCGCCTGGAGGGATGCGTCCCGGTAGATCCGCTGGAGCACCTGGAGGGCCTGCTCGCGGGTCAGCTCGGGGGACAGGCGCTCGACCTCCTTGAGCCACTTGCCGCACTTCTCGCACGTCTCCCCGCCCGCCAGGCTCGGCCGGCCGCACACGAAGCAAGGCTCTTGTGGCCAGCCGACCAGCATGACCCCGCACGACGGGCACGTCTGGGTCCGGCGGCGGAGGGAGACGCCGCACTCCGGGCACGACAGGGCTCGCTGCCCCTCGACCGTCCGACCCATGTGGGCGTCGACCCGGTAGTCCTCGGCCTGCCGGACGTAGAAGTTGAGGTCGGTCCGGCGAATGGCATCGAACAAGGCGGCGGAGTCGATCGGCCCCGATGTACTGGCCGGCCCCCCGTGGAACCCGTACGTCCACCCCCTATCCTTCGGCCGGACGATCATGCCGTTGACGGCCTCCCGGTTGGCCGACGTCTTCGTCATCCTCGCGACGAACACGGCGATGAAGTCGAAGCGGTCGAGTTGGCGGGCGGCCTGGTAGATGTCCCACGAGGACGCGTGGACCTGACCGGCGAGGTCAGCGCTGGCGGTCCGGTACTCGTACCAGCACGCGTCGCAGCGCCGCTTCTTCGGAGCGGGCGGGGCGTTCGGCTTGACCGACGGGTCCGTCACACGGGTGATGCCGTACTGGTATGCCTCGAAGTCGTGCATCCGGTCCCCCGTGTGGCCGCACGACATGACCCGACGCCAGATGTTGTCGCCCTCCTGGAACACCCAGTCGACCGGGGTAACGAGGGGGCGGGGATCCTTCCCGCACGACGAGCAAACGTCCGCGCGACCGTAGCCGGCCTGCTCCAGCGTCGCGCCGGGTCCGCAGTTCCGACATGTCCCGGCCGTCAAGCCCAACATCGCCAGCACCGCCTTCTTCAGCAGACCCGTTTCCTTGAACCGCTCCACCATCTTCTCGAAGGGGTCGCGGACCCGCTCGAACTCGTCGTCGTCGAGGTAGACGGACGACTGCGTCTTGCTCGACCCCCAGAAGTCCCGGTAGTGCCGGTCCTCCCCCGAGTAGGACCGCTTCGTCAGGAATGGGTTGACCTTCCCCGCTTCCTTGAGCTTCCACCAGACGTACTGCTCGAACACGCGGGCGAACATCTCGCAGGGCCGCTGCCAGTAGACGGCCGTTCCGTACTCGACCATCTCGCGGTCCCGCACCTTCGCGCGCCGGTAGAAGTCGGAGTCGGCCAGGACGGCCAAGACGGCTGCCGCCTCCCGCTTGCCCGACCCGTCGTCCTCCCCGTCGGCCAGCCGCTTGAGCGCCTCGACGTCCAGGTCGGGGGCGGCGTGCTTCTTTTCGTACTCGGTCTGCTCCTTGTAGACGGCCGCGTCCCCCAGGATGGATGTCTCGGGCGTCATCCAGTCGCCCGCCTCTTTGCCGGACGTCTCGTTGAACCCCATGAAGTCGAGGGCGTGGCCAAGCTCGTGGGCGATCGAGTCGGCGTGAGCGGCCGCGATGATGACCTCTTGGGTGTCGGGGCGGTACTGGCCGGCCGCCCCCGACGTGATCCCCTTGACCTCTCGGCCGGGCTCGACCCGGATGGACAGCCGACCCAGGCCAGCCAACTTGAAGCCCAGGGCGGCGGCGAGGTCTTCGAGGGCGTTGGCAATGCCGGCCCGGTAGTAGCCGGCGACCTTGTCGGGCATGTCGCCCAGATCGATCGCCTTGAGATCGTAGGCGCCCGCGACCTCCTCGGTGGTCGTGTGCTTGGGCGCCCGCCTGGAAACATCCTCCAGCTTGATCTTGCGGGCGGCCGCGACCTCCTCGCGGAGTTGCTCGGGCCCGCCCCCGCCCTTGAGCACGAGGATGCGCTCATGGATCGCGTTCTTCACGCGGGCGGCCACATCGCTGCCGAGCCGCCGGGCGTTCGCCTCGACGTACCGGAGGAGCGCCTTGCCCCCCTTCGGCGTCTTGACGACCGCGGCCATTTCGATCGCTTCCCCGAGGATCTTGCGGTCCTCCTCGGAAGCGGCCATGTAGCCGACCCGCAGGTCGTTGAGGATCTCGTCGAACACGACCGCCTGACCGGCCTCGACGACCGCGTCGCTCTGGCCATCCTGCTCGACCGTCTCCTTGGAGAACCGGAGGTAGGCGTCGCCGATCGGCATGCCGAGCCGCTCGCGCAAGTCGTCGACCTCGGGGGTGAGGCGCTCGACGTCCGCGCGGGCCTCTTCGAGCCGCTTGCGATGGTATTCGAGCCGCTCGACCCGGTCGTCCCGGAGGGCCGAGTCCATCGAGCGGAGCCGGCCGTCGAGCGTGTGGATGGCGTCTTCGAGCTTGTCGATCCGCTTCTTGTCGGCTGGGTCGCGGTCCCACCGGTCCGCCCGCTCCCACTTGTCCCGCAGGGGACGGACTTCGTCGGTCAGGGACTTGCGGCGGTCCTCGAACCGCTTGAGCCGCTCGGGCGAGACGGAATCGATGTAGGCGATGTCCTGCTCGGTCGTCTGGATCCGCCACTCCGATGAGACGACCTCCTCGCGGGCGCGCCGGAGGTCCCGGAGCTTGTCGTCGAGGCTGTCGAGCACACGGGTCGCTTCCTCGTTGGACGGGACGGTCGTCGAGGTGGGCGCCCGCTCCTCCAGGTCGTCGCGCTCGCGATCGGGGAACGGGGGGTCCTCGGGCTTGTCGTCCGGCTCGTCCTCGGGCTGGACCTCGGGCTCCTTCTCGGGCTCCTCCGCCTTCTCCTTCTTCTTGCGGGGTTTCGGGGCGGGCCGCTCGGGCGGGTCCTCGGCGCCCTCCGGCTTGGGCGCGGTGATCTTCTTCTTGGTGCGGGGGTGCAGCTTGATGTAGTCGACCTGCTCCTGGTAGCTGGCCCCCTCCCACCAGCCCGCCGCCGTCCGGGGTTCGCCGGGCAGCGCAACCTGCTCGATGCGGGCGTCTGGTTCACGGGTATCACCGAGCGCGATGTCGACCGCATCAGCCGTCCACTCCACGGACGGCGGCAGAAGCGAAGAAATCACGCGCATCGCCGAAGCCTCCAGGCGATGAATTCATCGACCGTCTTGGCATGCTTGCTTCGGTTGCAGGGTCGGCATGCCAGGCAAATGTTCTCCGGCGTGTTGGACCCTCCTCTGCTGACCGGCATCTTGTGATCAACCTCATAGCCCTGCGTAAGATCCGCCGGGCAGTAGGCGCACGTACCGCCTTGCATGCTGAACGCGTGACGGACATCGACCGCTGTGATCCGCCCGCCAACAGCCAAGAGCCGAGCCTTCCTGTTTTGGCGGTGAGCGTCATACGCAGCTCGATTGGCCTGGTAGTAAGCGCGGAAATAGGCCCGCTCTGCCTTGACCTGCTCGACTGTCCTCCTGGCACGTCGTCTTGCTTCTTCATCGGCATGACGAACCAGTACCTCCGAGCGTGCGTTGTACGCGCGCTTCCAGCTCAGTACATGGTCACGGTTGCCCACCCTCCATGTCTCAGTAGACGCAGCAGCCGCACCTGGGTTTCGCTCAGACCACTCCTTGCGGTACAGCTCCGCACATTTTCGGCAGTACGCCTTTCGACCATCCCCCGCTCGGCAATCACGAGCAAATGAGTCCAGCGACAACGGCTCATGACACCGTCGACACGCCTTCTCACCAGCAGCGACAGCCGGCAGTTCAGCGCGATGTACTCGCAGCTTCCTCACAGGAGTGACTCCGTCAAGTACGCGACAGTGACGTGCGGCTGAAACCCGAAGTTCTTGCGAACCGGAACCCCTGCATCCTCCAAGGCATTGACGATAGCAGCACGAAGGTCGGTCAGAGCGCTCCCCCCATCAACAAGGGCGACAAGTGGGTAAACCCCATCGCTGGAGTCCGACGCATCGAACTGACCAAAACCGGTGAACCGGAGCGTGACAGGCCCGTACTCGCGGCACACCCGCCGGACGATCTCGACGACCAGGTCGGCCTCGTCGTCGCTGGGCGGGGCGTCGAAACAGCAGAGCGTGCAGTGGAGCTGGTTCCACGCGACCGCCTCGTCGCCCGCCACTTCGCGGACCTGCCGCTCGATCTCCTTGGCGACGTCGTCGGGGATGATGAACGCGACCATCGCGGTCGTGTGGGGGTGGTCGTCGGCGCCCGCCCGCGTCATCGGTCCTTCCTGGTAGGTGGATGTCGAGGGGTCGCGGCCCTGCTCGCTCGACCAATCGGGCGTGTAGGCGTCGTCGGACGTCCACCGCTCCGGGATATCGGCGTCCTCGTGGGACTGGGGCTGTCGGGGGTTGGCCGGCGCTACCGTCCCGCGGGCGCGATCCTGTCGTTGTGCGGTCGTTCGCTCCACACCGCGCCCCTCACATCGGATCCACGACTTGGCAACGCAGCTCCCAGCCCGACCGGTTCGCGGGCTTCGGGAGGAACGAGACGTTCCAGCCCTTCTCGTACGCGGTCGGCTTCTCCAACCCCATCGAGATGCCGGTCGCGTTCGCTTGCTGCTGGGCGTACTGGAACGCCTCCTCGTAGGTCGGGAACGTCCACGTGGCCGTCTTCCGACTCGCTTCCGTCAGGCTGCGGAGGAGGTCGTGGGACGTGCCGGCGGCATCCCGCTCGTCCTCGCCGGGCGGGTACTGGACGAAGTGGTCATCCTGCTCGATCCACTCGGGGTCGTCGTCCTCCTCGATGTAGTCGACGGTGTCGGCCTCTTGGTCGAACGGCTCGGCGCCCCCTTGGCTGTCGACGTAGTCGTCCGAGCAATCCGGGCAGAGCATGCCTTGCCCGGGCATCTCGTACCCGTCGGTCGCATCCCGCCCGCACGCCTTGCAGGCGGGGGGCGGCTCGACCATCTGGGCGACCTCCTCCATCCCACCCCAGTCCCCATCGTCCTCGTCCAGATCGACCGCCATGCAGTCGGGGCAGAGGAACCGCTGGATGGCGGCGCCCGGCTCGGCTGGGTTGGGCTCGTAGATGCCGTCCGTGACGGGCTGGAGGAGGCCGGGGGCTGACACGCCGCACCCGTCGCACTCCTCCCCGTTCCCCTTCTTCTTGCCCGAGTCCTCGGCGGGCTTGGCGGAGGGGACGGAGGGGATGGGGGACATCTGAGCGGCGCGGCCGGACGTGTCGCACGTCCGGCAGTAGGCCGCATCAGCGTAGCCCTTGCCATCGCAATCAGGGCAGTTCGGATCCTCCCCGTTGCACCGCCGAGGGCAGTAAGACGCATCGGTGTATCCCTTGCCATCGCAGTCAGGACACGTGGTCTGGGCCCGGCGGGCAACCTGCTGGCGCAACTCGTCGAGCGACCGGAAGGTCGGATTCCCACGAGCCTCTTGGCAGTACCGGCAGCCCTCGATGTGCTGCTTGCACTCGTCGCAGCAGAACAGCCCCGGGTCCATCTTCCACGAGGAATCGCCCATCGTCTCGTACGGCTTGCCCTCGCAGCGGGCGCGGCTGTAGCAGTACCCGCAGGTGATGAGGGCCCGGCGGGAGGCGAACTTGATGGACGTCTCGCCGCAATCCGGGCACATGGGCTTGGGCAACCCATCCATCCCACCATCGTCGCCGAGCCCGTAGTCCGAGACGTCGACGAACTCGTCACGAGGGCCGAACCACCCGCACGACCGGCACATCGCCTGGCCGGGTTCGAGCTGGGCCGCCTTCTTCCACCCACCGCACCCGCACCCCGTCACCAGGCAGGACTGCCCGGGCTGACGCTCGCGGTCCTGGTGCTGGTCGCGCATGTGACCGCACTCGCACGTCTCCCCCCAGGCGGTCCGGCGGGAAGCCTGACGGGGGTTTGCCTCGCCCGTTCCCCCGCACAGCGCGCAGCCGTACCCGTTGCAGTTGGAGCAGAGGCCCCGGAGCTTCCGCATCTCGGTCGAGTAGCCCGTCCCTTTGCACGAGGTGCATTTCCCGTGTGCCCCGCTATCGGTGCCCCCGCACGCCTGGCAATGGCCAGTCCACCCGCACGACGCGCAGCCGTAATCCCGAGAAAACTCGGTCGACTGACACTTCGGGCAGGATGCCTGCGCAGTCCGACCAGCCCTCATGCGGTACTCGGTCGGCAGGGGGGTATCGAAGGCGGCGATCGACCCCTCGTACCCGCACCCGAGGCATCGAGCCGTCCGCTCGCCCGCCTCCGCCATCTTGCCGGCCATCTCGGCCGACCCCCACGTCTGCCCGGCCGCCTGGACCGCGCGATTCGTCCCGCACGCGGGGCACCGGAGCGCCCGGAACGCCTCAGCTCGACGGGTGGTTGTAGCGGTCGCCCCGCTTGTATGTCGGGCGGCCGCTACGCGCCCCACCTTGCCGAATCCGACCCGGTCGCCCTCGCGGATGCCGTGCGCCCGGCAGAACCCCCCGACCAACTCGATGACGGCCGCGGTGGTGGGGTAGCCCCACGTCCCCTTCGAGCCCGGCTGAATGTCGTGGATGATGCGGCCGATCTCGCCGGTCCGTCGGAGGAAGACGATGTCGATCGGGAACGCGACCGACCCCATGTGGTAGCGCTCGGGTCGCTCGACCGGCCCGCCCGGCTGGAGGAACAGCATGCCGGTCGCGGGGTGGAGTCGCTCTCGCCCCTGGAGCCCCTGGGCCCGCTTGATCGGGCTGACCACCACCTCAGCCGTCACCTCGGTGGTCGGCTTGATCGACTCAGCCGTGTAGAACCAGACGACCGTGTGGGCCGTGTCGCTCGGCCGCGCCCACGACTGGGCCGTCCTGCCCGCGTTTCGCCACTTCTTGGCGCCTGGCCACTCTTCCTCGAAGGCAGCCGGCCGACACTTCTCGTGGTAGTAGCGGCGGTCGCGCTGGGGAGGTCCCCCCTCCACGACCTCCTCGCCGTACGGGATCTCCGTGCCGCACACGTCGCACGCGACCTCCGCCTGGGCGGTCACGCCGAGGTCGGCCCGGTGGGCCAGCCGACGGGCCAGCCGACCCGCAACGTCCGGATCGGCGAGGAAGGGCTTGCGCGGATCGACTGGCATGGCGCTACTCCTCGGCGAGGATCTCGCGGAGCTGGGATTCGTTGAGGCCGAGCGCCTCGATGGCCTTGAGGAGGACGGCCCGCTTCGCCTTCTTCGCCCCCTTCACCTCGAACACGACGGCGACCCGACGGAGCTGGTCGTCCGTCAGGTCATCGAGGGTGAAGACCTCGGGGGCGACCGGGGTGTCCCGAAGGGCCTCCGGGACGGCCGGCAAGGGGGTCGGGTGTGGGACGGGGACCTCGACGGGAGTGAGGTCTTCCTCCTGGAACCCGCCCTGGAACCCGACCAGCCCCCGCTCCGTCAGGGGCTCGACCGGCGGGGCGGCCTGCGCCTCCTTGTGCATGTCGAGCAGGTCTTCGGGCGAAACCATCCGGTCCTCGCTGGTCTCGCGGGGGCCGGCGGTGGGGGCCTCGACGGCCCGTTCGCGCTCCGCCTGCTTGAGGGCGATCCGCTGCTTGCGAGACGTCTCGAACAGGACATCGAGGTTGTCGGGGGGCGGGGCGGACGGGGCAGCCTCCTGGACGGCCTGGGCGGCTACCTGGGCCTCCCTGGCGGCCAGCGCCTTCCCCTCGGCCACGAGGCTGGCGTGCTGCTGGGCGGCCTCCTGGGCGGCCCGGCGGGCCCGTTCGGCGTCCGCCTGGCCAGCCAACTCGGCGGCCCGGTCGAGGTCGGCCTGGTGGACGGCCTCGCGGGCCTGGGCGAGCGCCTGGAAGTCGATGTCCTGGATGGAGACGTAGCCGGCCCGCAGGAACTTCTGGAGCGTCACGTCCGAGCGGACGTCTTCGTCGCGCCGGAAGTAGTCGGCCACCCGGAAGATGCCGCCAGGCATGAGGCGACCCTGCGCGAGCGACACGATCGCCTGGCTGACGTTGACGATCGCCTTTTCGGTCGCCACCGTCCTACTCCTTGACCGTCTTGGCCCGCTTGACTTCCACGTCGGCGGCGGGCTTGACCTCGGCCGGCTTGCCGGCGGCGATCCCCTCCTTGACCCGACGACGGTGGTCCAGAACCTTCTGGACCCGGACCTCCTCGGGGTCCGACTCGTTCCACACGCGTCCCGTGTTGCCCGCCTTGGGGGTCATGTCCCGCTCGTACAGCTTGAGCGAGCCCCCGTCGACGAGCCCCCGGACCGACTCGCTCGCGCGAGCCGCGTCGACGTCGGGACCACCTCCGGCCCGCCGGAAGAACGCGGCCACCGGCCGGATCGACCGGGGCGCCAGCCCCAGGACCGCGTTGCCCGTCTTGATCGAGACGAACGCGTTGGAGACGTTCTCGAACACCCATTCCTTGATGGTCGCCATCGTTCCTCTCCTACTCGGTCGCCTCGGCGGGCGCGACTTGCGGGCTCGCCTGCTCGCTCGACATGAACGAGACGGTTGCGATGCCCGCATCCGCGTCGATGTCTTCGATGGTCACGTCAGCAATCGTCCCCCAGTTCTTGGTGCCGGGCTGGTTGGTGTCCTTCTCGTTCGACACGTCCCGCAGGACCCACGAGCGGATCTGCTGCTCGATGCCCGACCCCGATAGCATGGCGAGCGACTCGGGCTCCCAGGACAGATCCCAGACGACCCGGTCGCCCTCGGACCGCTCGTTCGACTTGTCGAACGTGATGCCGGCCGCTGCCGGAGGCATGCCGATCGGTTGGGCGCGGCGACGATCGCTCGAACGCCGCCTGTGTGGGTAGCCGGACGGCGTCACATCCACGAGACCCGTACTCTCCGCCTCTGCACAAACAGGACACCGGCCCTTCTCGTCGAGAGGCTTCGGGTAGGCACCACAAACGCGGCACTCGCCCTCGTCCTGAGCTTGAGCCATCCGGGCGACGTGCTCGTCATCGTTCGACTCGGAGGGCTCGGCCTTGCCCTTGTCCTTCTCCTTCATCTTCAGCTTGAACTTCTCGTCGTCGATCGAGTCGTACCAGGCGGCCACCTGCTCGAACACCTCGTCGTCGAACACGTCCTCACCGGTCGGTTTGTCCGAGACGGGAGCGGGGCCACCGAGCGGCGCTTCCGACTGCTTCCAGTTCCACTCGCTTGGTGTGCTGTGCTGCCAGTCGACGGGTTCGCCCCGCTCGACCTTCGCGGCACAGTCGGGGCAGACGAGGTGGAACTGACCCGGATCCAGATCGTCCCGGACCTTCTTGACCGGACCGTCGATGAGGGCGTCGCAACCGTCACAGTGGCGACCGCTTTGGGCGACGAGCCACCGGCGGAACGCCGCCTTGAGGGACGGGTCCGTCATGTTGACGTGTTCGGACCCACACGACGGGCACTTGAACCAGTCGTCCGGCCCGTTGATCGAGAACTTGGTCCGGCAGTCCTCGCACAGGACCGGCACGGGGAACTGGAGGGCGCCCGGGCTGGAGTACGGCTTGTACTCTTCGCGGGCTTCGATCGACCCATCCGACTCGTCGACCGGACCGCCGCCTCCTGGTACCTCATCCTCGTAGCCCGAGTCGTCCACGACCATCGCGCCGGCCGGCCCGCACGTCTGGCACTCACCGGACTCGTAGCATACCGGGCACTCCGGAAGGTTCTCGAAATCTCCGGGCTCGCCGTAGTTGAAGCCGCCGTCGCACGCTGAGCACGCGCCCGTCCCGTGGCAGTCCGGGCAGTTCGGGTCGACCTGTGCGATCCGCGCAACCGACGCCGAGTAGAACGACGGGGTGCCATCGTCATCGTCTTCGAGGGTCGGGATGTGGTCGTCGGCGGCCTTCATGGGCGTCGTGGACGTCTCGGCCCACGCCTGCCCCTCCTGCTCCATGCCGTCCTCACCCAGCTCGTCCTTGAACCAATCCTCCATGCCGGGGATCGGGCGGGGCTCCGGGCCCGTGAAGAACTGGGTGCAACCCATCCAGCAGTCCGGGTTGTTGCACGGGCCCGTGCCGTCATCGTGGTCGGCCTTCGCGTGCGTACAGCTACACGGGCGCTCCTGCTGGGCCTGCTTCACACCTCGCCGCAGCTCATCGAGCAGACGGCCACGGGAGAGCGGGGAGTTGGGGGCGGGCAGGCCGTTCCCCTCTCGCCACCGCTCGACCCGCGCGATGATCTCGCTGGAGCGGGGATGACCGGCCAGCTCGCGGGCCTCCTGGTTGTCGAGCCCGTACTTCCGCGCGAGCCACCGGGCAGCCGCAACGATGTCGTGCTCGGTGAGGGGGGCGTCGTCCTCCTGGGCCATCCGACTTGCCCCCATCGGCCCGGGCGTCCCGACCCCTACGGGCGCGCCCGCGGGCGGCGCTCCGCTGGGCTGCTTGCGCTTCGGCTTGTAGCCGAACTCGTCGCCCTGCTCGGGACCTTCTTCGCCCGTGTCGGCCTGCTGGGGGCATCCCGGCCCCGAGCACTTCTCCAGGGCGGTCGCGTACTCCTCGAACAGGGGGTCGCCGCCGACCGAGTCGTCCACGCCCGCCATCCCCTCGGCGTCGTAGCCGCACGCGTTGCACGTCCCGGTGCCCGGCGACCACTGCGGGACAGGCGCGTCGCACAGGGGGCATGCTTCCTGGCCGCCCCCACCCTCGTCATCCCACTCGTCGAACATCTGGGCCCGCCGAGCCTGCACGGCCGGCTGGCCCTGCGGAGCGGGGACCTGGGGGGCCATCTGCTGGGGGGCGGCTTGTTGCTCGGCCGGCTGAGGCTGGTCGGGCGAACGCGTCAGCCCCATGTCGTTCAGCTCGCGGTGGATCCGAACGAGTTCGTCGACCCCATCGGCCTCGACCTCTCGGGAGAACTTGCCCCCCTCGTCCCACACCTCCTTGGTGCGGGCGGGGTTGCGCTTCGATTCCCCGAGTCCCTGCTGTCCGGGCTGCTGTCCGGGCGGCTCGGCCCCCTGGACGGGCGGTTCACCGGGGGGAAGGGCCTGCTCGCCACCTGGATCGGCTGGACCGGGGGCGCCCGGTTGGCTGGCGGGCGCCGACTGCTCGGGCTCGATGGGGTTCTGCTGAGCGGCCTTCTCGATGAGGCCGGTGTAGTCGCACTCGCCGCACCCATCCCCCCGGCACTTCTGGCAGTCGTCCCACCGGTCCTTCCCGGAGGACGCAAGCGGCTCGACCGTCAGGATGGAACCGGGCCCGTCGGCCAGGATGGACTTGCAACCGTCGCAGAGGTTCCCCTCCGATTCGCCGGTGCTGTCGTTCCGCGCCTTCCAGCGGGCCGGGCACTCCGCGCAGCTCGTGCAGCGCGATCCAGTCTCCGCGTGATAGCCGGGGATGTAGCGGCCGAGCGACGTCCCACACGTCGGGCACGAACGCGACTGCGCCGATCGGCTGCCGTGCTGGGGGCCGAACGGGTTGTCCCGTTCCTGCGCGGGATCGACGCCGGGGACCTGGTCGACCTGACGCTCCCGGTCCTCCCACTCGGCGTCATCGGTGATCCCGTAGGACGCCGAGCACTCACACTCCCGGCACCCCATGTCGTCGTGGCGGCCCTTGGGGCACCCGCACGACGAGCACTCGAACGCTTGGGCCTGACGGGCGGCCGCCATCGGGAGGTCGTCGGGTTGGCCGGTGGGGCCGCCCCCGAGCCCGACGGGCCTGGGGTTCTTCGTCTGCTTCTGGAGGATGATCTCGATCTGCCGCTCGGACATCTGCTGGATGGCGGCGTCCGACCAGCCGAGCCCACGGAGAACCTCCTCCTCGTCAGGCGTCTGGGCGTCCTTCTCCTGCTTGGTGGACGGCCCGCACCACATGCAGTCGGGCTGGCCGCACTGGCACTGGCCTGCCACCTTCTTGACGTACTCGACCTCGTACTCGTTGATCCGGATCTTCGCGCCCGCGTCCGACTGGAGCAGCATGCTGTCGCCCCCCGGCCCCACCACCGTCCAGGTTGACGACCGCATCGACTGACTGAACGGCTTCTTCAGCTTGACCTTGTCGCCGTACTGGAAGTCGGCGAGCGATTGGGCTTGGCGGGCGTGGACGCGGTCCTGGTGGCCCTCCGGGAGAGCTTGATGCTCCCCGGTCAGCTCCTCGAACGCCTGGTCGAGCTGGGCGCGCCGTCGACCCGTCTTCGACCGCTCCACCACCTTCCAGCCGACATCGACCATCTCGGCCAGGTCCATCGCCTCGAACTTGGCCTGGTTCTTCGGCGAGAGAGCGTCGAACACCTGGACGAGCATGTTGGCCGTCTGGGCGTCGAGTACGACGCCGTCGACCTCTTCGTGCTGGTGGTTCTGGACGATCCGCCGGCACGTCTCGATCGTGCCGGGCGCGGCCATGCGGGGCTGCCCGGTCCCATCGGCTGGCTCGTCGGCGACGGGGTAGCCATCGGGCGGGGGCTCGCGGGTGACAGGCGGGGCACCTGCCACTCGCGCCGCCACCGTGAAGGCGTCGCCGTGGATGGCGGCTCGAACGAGCCCGCGACCGATCTGCTCGATGGTGGGGTGCTGGAAGGAGGCCCGGGCGGCTTGCCGGTGGGCCTCGGGGGACTGGTGGAACGACTCATCGGTGATGAGCCGGGCTTGGCGGCGGATCGGCGTCGACATCGCGACCTCCCAGGGCCTCAGACGTTCTCGGGGTCGGTGGGGCGAACGTGCCGGAAGGTCCCGCGCATCGCCTCCCGGAGGGCCGAACGATCGACCCGCGCGGCGGACCTGCCGGGCGACACGTCCACCTCGAAGGCGGCCGGCTCGTCGCCGCTGGAGTGGGGACCCAGGTCGGTGGCGGGCAGCGAGACGCCCGACTGGTCGGTGGTGGGGTGGTGGGGCTTGACCGATGGGTCGGCGAACCCCTCCTCGTCGTTCACGCCCGACATGTCGTCGGACGGCTCCGACGTGCCAGCCTGATCCTGGGCGGGATGGCTGTCGAGGATGCTGGAGGGTTCGAGGGAGTCGACGTCCTTCGCGGACGACTCCTCGTCGAGCGGGTGCTTGGCGGCGGGCGGCTTGACGGCATCGTCCTGTTGCTGGTTGACGGACGGGTCGAACTGGCCGTGCCGGCTCGCCGACTTGTCGTGCTCGGCGACACACTCGTCGCAAAGCCACGCGGTACCGCCCGACGACATTTGGTAGTCACCGGGTCCAACCTCGCGGGACTCGGTGGCCGGCGTCTCCTGCCCCACAAGCGCGCAAGAATCACAAGTGTGTCCCTCGTCCGCCTGCCCCTCCACCACCTTCGCGTAGTAGTCGATCGCCGCCGTCATCCGGCGGAGCGGCCAGGCCATCGGCGGCTCCCCGCGGGCCGTCATCTCGACCTGGTCGTGACCCTTCCGGCTTGCCAGCCGGATGGCGTAGCCGGCGACCTTGACGGTCCGGCCATCCAGGATGGCGGCCTCGATGCGGGCGCGCGACATCTTCTTGGCCCACGGCTTGTGCCCCTCGCTCAGCTCCTCGGGGGCGTTCTCGGTCATGTGCTCGTTGACGACATCCTCGACGTCCTCGGCCAGCTCCTCGTCGGCCGAGTCGTCCGCCGTCCTCGTCATCCAGTCGAACAGGTTGGCCTTGAGGGCGCGGACCTGCTCGGCCGTCATGGCCCGCCTGACCTTCTTGAGGGCGGCCTTGAGGCGGGCGCGCCGCTGGTCACGCGACAGCTTCGTCATGTCGGCGTCGGGCAAGGCAACACCCTCCTGGTCGGTCGCTTCGTGCTGCTGGACGATGGGGGCCGGCTTGAACTCGGGCTCGCTGGGCTTGTCCGCCTTCTTGCCCTCGTAGTCCCAGTGGGGACACTCCTCGTCGGTCACGTCGGCGCCGCACTGCTCGCAGTAGTGCCGCTTGGCCTGCCGCCTTGCAGAGCGATCAGATGCGCTGGGTAGACCTCGCTGGGCCTCGACGTGGACGGCGTCCTCGCCGATCTGGCCGTCCTCGGGGACGTCCGGGTGCCACGCCTGCTCACCGGCATTGCCATCGTCACCGGCCTGCCGCGAACGCTTGAAGTTGGCTGCCTCCAGCGACTCGCTGCACGACTGACAGAGCCGCTTGGTCGAGCCGCCCGGGTGCGGAAGCGGTACCCATCGCTCCTGGAGGGAGTCGGCAGGCTTCTCGCACCACTCGCAGGCGTCCCCGGAGGACTCGGGCGCCACCATCGTGTCGCTCGGGTCTTCGCCCGCCACCCCCAACTCCTCGTCGCTGTACTGCGCCTGTCGGTTCACCTGCGCGAGGATGTAGGCGCGGGACCGGCGAGCGATCGGGTCGCTGCCGTCCAGCCCGTTCATCCGGATGACGCGGTCGTAGTCGGCTTGCGTGGTGATCGTCGAGGCCAACGCGGCCAGCCGCTTGATCGGCAGCCTGTGGTAGCTGGCCTGCGGGAGGACTTCGTCGAACAGGACGCCGGCCAAGCTCTTGGGCGCATCGGCGGCCGCGCGCCTCCGAAGCTCCGCGAGATCCCGGATCGACAGCGACCCCTCCTTGTCGATCGTCCAGATGCGGTGCAGCGTCAGGGCGGCGCGCCGCAGTCCGAAGTCGCGCCCGTTCTCGCGCGCCATCTTGGTCGCGAGCTGGGCGGCGTCGAACTTGGAGATGCAGGGGGTGGGGTCGTTGGCGAGCTGGGCGGCGAGCGCGTCGGCGATCTTGCGTCGCACGACCGTGACGTGCGGGGTGGGTGGCCTGGTGGCCGCCTCGTGGGCGGCCTGTCGGGCAGCCGCCTCGGCGGCCCGCGCCCGCCCCAGATACTTGCGACCCAGCTCCGAGTTGATGAGCCGGTCGAACGATGAGGGTGCCCCGTGGATCTCGGCCAGGTGTCTCGTCTTCACGTCCGTGCCTCCGTGCGACGCGCGCGACTACATCGGGAGAAGATGTCGTACTACTGGCTTTCGCCCGTCGCCGGAGGACTTGACAGACCCGTCCGGGTGATTGCCCGGTAAGATCCCACCTTTTCAGACGGCCGTCAAGGTTCTACTTTTCCGCTCGGCCGAGGAGCCGGCGGGCCGTCTCGAACCGCTCGCCGACGACATCGGGGGCGGCCCCGCACTGCCCCGCACTCGCGTAGCAGCCGAACCACCGCTCAGCCGGTTGATCCCCGCATCTCCGCCGGCACACATCCATGACATCGAGGGCGGCTTCGATGCAGCCGGCAGGGTCGCGCGCGATGTCGGTCGGGTTGGCCCCCACGATCCTGGCGGCCGAGTCGCTCACCTGGAAGGCGCACCTTTCCCCCCGGGATCCCCGCAGGCCCGCATCCATCCACCGCCAAGAGGACTCGTGGAACGCGACGGCCGCCAAGAAGGCGGCGGCCTTGTCGCGATCGAGCGGCACCCACTCGCCCTGCTCGACACGTGTCTCGACCGTCCTGACGACCAAGACGGCGAACCCATCCAGATCGATCCGCCTGGCCAACCGGTCCGACCCACCCGCCTCGATGAAGTAGTCGTGCATGGAGGTTTGCAGACGCGATACCCGCGCGCGGAAGTCGGCTTCGCGGGCGTGCCATCGGGCGAGTCGGGCTTCATCCTCACGGCGGGCCTGCTCGACGTAGTTGGTGGGTGGTTGGGCAAGACGCTCGCGCAACCGGCGCAGCTCGCCATCGAAGTCGGTGCGGCGACGGCCGTGCTGTTCGTCGGCGTTCGCCGGACCACAACCGACCAGGAACAAGATGGACAGCATCGACATCATGTTTCGCATCATGGTTGCCTCGGTAGCACGGGTTTCGGGCGGCTGGCAAGCCGCCGGGGTCAGGCGATGGTGCCGTCGCGACGGATGATGATGACCATCTTGGATGCTCGACGGGCTCGCCGGATCGTCGCCCACGTCCCCGATCGCAGCTCTGCCTGATCGGTGCGGGGAGTAGCGATGAGGACGTCGATGACGGCGACGATGTCGTCGTCCCGTTCGAGCGGAGGCTTGGGGGCCGCGCAGGTTGCGTACCCCTCGCAGGAGGCGCGAAGGGGGTGGTCGGCCGGGTGGAGATGGACGGGGATGTTGAGCGCGAGGGCAGCATGGTGGGCTTGAAAGTCGGAGCCCACACAGCAACCATGATGGAAGCCGTCGGGCGCCATCTCGCGCAGCAAACGGACGAGCGTTGCCTTCTGCTTGAGGGTCATGGCGTCCCGCGTACCCGCGAACCCGACCATCATGGTTTCTTCCCCCTGGCAACAGAGCGCAGCCAACGCACCACACACTCCAACTCGTCAGCAGTTGCATCTCGCTTCAAGTTGTTACACCTCCAGCACAGTATCGCTACGTTCCCGATCACGTACCCCTGACTTGGGATGATTCTGTCAACGCTTGGAGACGCATCGTTCTTCTTCCCATCGAACTTCCTGGACACATCCAGAAGGCGACCGCAACATGGACAACCAGGTTGAGCCAGAAGCATCTCTGTCAGCCGGGTAATAGTGAAGTGGGCCGCATCTATGGGAAGCCCTAGCTCCCGCGCACGGAACAGAATCCCGTAGCGAAGTATCTTCGCCCGCTCCTTGTGCGGTTGACGCTGTAGCCGAGCAAGCTGACGCGCTCGCGTCTTCGGTCGTTCAACCCTTTCGTAGTAAGCCCGTGCCTTGGATCTGAGACGCTTTTGGTTCCTAGCCCTCCATGCGCGACCGTATTCACGTCGGCATGTCCGGCACCACCCAGCCAACCCATTCCTACAGGACTTGTTGAGCACGAAGAATGTAGCGGTGGCTGGATAACAGCCTTGACACCGTGAGCACGCGATGAGGTCAGCGGATTCCGATCCGCTTGGTCTCACCGTCCTCCTGTTCAAGCTCATCGCCAAGAGAATACCAGTTTGGTCTCCGTTGTCGAGCAAACAACTCCAAGTAGGGGCCTGGCGAAACCTTCTCGACGACCTCCCGGTAGAACACCTCGGGCTTGCGGGAGTGCTCCTCGTAGGGGGCGAAGAAGACGTCCCGGATGTTGGAGGCTAGCCGTTCGGGCCGACCGAGCTGGCCGACCAGGCAGACCTCATGGGACGCGCGGGTCGTCCGCCCCATCCCGAAGTGCTGCTTGTCCTCGGCGGCCACCTCCTCGGCGTCCCACCTCGTCACCTTCGACCCCCTCGTCAGCTTCGCCCACACCACCTCCGTCTTGAGCGTGAACCCCCACGCCTTCATGACGTCGAGGGCTTCCTGCTGCATAGACGCGACCCGCCAGAGGAACAAGCGGCAGTCAGGGGCGAGATGGTGGCGGAGCGGGATGGCCAGGCCGGTCTGCGGGTCCAGCACGTACCCGTTGTTCGCGTCGTCGAGGAAGCGGGCGATCTTGTCGACCGACAGGACCCGGTAGTTCTTCTCGGCTCCCCGCGAGTCGCCCGGGAGCTTGTCGCCGAACATCCACGGAGGGTCCGCGCAGATCGTGTGGAACAGGGTGAAGGGGGGCATCGACATGCCCTACCGCAGCTACGATGCAGGTGTCAAGCGTTTTCGATGAGAGAATAGCCCGGTTGGCTCCCGCCACGGCGCCCCTCCACCCGGAAGCCGACTTGCCGGAGCCTCTTGATGATGCCGCCGATCGACGAAGTCGACACGCCCGCCCGCGAAGCCAGTTCATCGCCCGACACGAACGACCCGCGGCAGTCTTGAAGGACCGCGACCATCTTGGCTTGGTGGGGGGACAGATGCACGGGAGGAGGTGGGGGAGGCAAGACGCCGCGCACGACCTCGGCCGACCCATTTGCCCCGTTCGGCTTCTTGGTCGGCGTCTTGACGACCGTCTTGGTTGCCGGCTTGACGACGGCCTTGGTAGCCGGCTTCTTGGTTGCCGTCTTGGCAACCGTCTTGGTTGCCGTCTTGGTCGGCTTCTTGGTTGCCGTCTTGGCAACCGTCTTGGTTGCCGTCTTGGTCGGCTTCTTGGTTGCCGTCTTGGTCGGCTTCTTGGCGACCGTCTTGGTCGGCTGGACGTCGAACCAGCGACCCCTTTGAGCCGAGGCTCCCGCGAGCGCCTCCCGAACGGCTCGTCCCAGATGCTTGGCCATCATCTCGATGATGGTCTCGACTGCTTTCCCGATGACGCTGTGATCCATGTTCGACCTCTCTCCGGGTGTTCAGTAGGTTGTCAACACCACAACCCACAGGCCCGGATATGCCCACCACCAATAGACCCAATCGGGCGACTGTCAAGAGAACTTAGCTACGAGTAGGACGGAGAGGACCCATTTGGGCCGGGCATTTTGTCAACAGGTTTTTCCACAGGCATCGGCAACACTACATGTTTCGACCCACACGCGCACAGGTCATCGGCCTCGTCGACCGAGATGTCGGCGTCCTGCTTGGAGAGGTCGTCTTCCCAGGCGATCCCATCCGCGCAGTAGACGCCCCACCGACGCATCTGGATCCTGGCGCTCAGAACTCGTCCCCCGTGTCGCGGCGACGGCGAGGGGCGGCGGAGGGGGGAGCCGCTGGTGCCTGGCCGGGCTCGTCCTTGGTGAGCTTGCGCTGCTGGCGGCACCCACGGCAGCGCTTGGGCGCCTTGTAGTCGGCCCCGAACCTCTCGTTCAGCCACTTTTGCTCCCCTTCGCTCAGTTGGAAGACGGTACCGCAATCCTTGCACTTGATGTCCAGGTCAGGCACGGGAACCTCCGGATAGCAACCAGCGATCGATCCGGCGGTCTTCGCGGCCGGGGATGTCGCATCGGTACTGTTGGCAGACGACCGGGCGGTCGTCGTAGATGGTGCAGGAGTTGGAGGAATCGAGGTAGACGCACCGACCGTACCGACGCATCAGGTACGGCGTCCCATCCGTCGCGATGTCCATCGCCCACTTGCCCGACTTCGCTTCTTCCTCGGTCAGGCCGGCTGCCAAGATCATGCAGCACGGCGCCGGGCACGCCTGGCAGTCACGCTGCCCCCCACCATCATCCTTGACGACCTGAAGGCGGCGGACCGGCCTGGCTGAAATGGACGGGAGCGAGACGCTGGGCCGGTGGATCCGACCAGGGCGTGGACGGCGAAGTAGCTCGGGCGCAACCTCCCCGATCTTTCCGAGCTGCTCGGCGGTCAGGAGGGTGGACAGATCGACCCCCTCCAGGATGGAGAACTCCCCGAGCCGCACACCTCGTCGCATGGGACTACGCGGGCTCGGCGGGCACTTCGATGCGGGCTGGCTCGGCTTCCCCGAGGATCGGGACGTCCGACTTGGCCGCCTTCAGGCGCTTACGGGCGTGACGGATGCGGTAGGCACGCGCCCCGTCCATCAAGACGACCCGCTCGCCCTGCTGGTTGGTGATGACGCCGTTCTGCGCGCACCACTCGACCCCGTCCAAGATGGTGGCGATGTTCTCGATCGTCAGAGCGATCCAGACCCGATCCTGCTTGTCCAGACGGCCTTGCAGGCTGGCGAGCCAAACCTGCTGGGCATCCTTCGCGAGCCCGCCGGGCATGTCGAACGTGTCGTCGCCTTCGAGGGCTTCGATGGCGTCGTTGTTGCGATCCATCACGGCGTCATCCTTGGTGTGGCGCTGGAGCAGGATGGACCGCAACTCGAACCGTTCTGCACATGTGAGTCGGACGTTCCAGGTCTGCGACCTGGTGGCTGCGCGGCGATTCGCTTCACCCATAGTAGTTGGTCTCCGGAGTAGTAGTTGGGAGAAGGCTAGCAAACAGGAGGGGCGGGTGGAAGGGGTTTAGACGGCCGCCGAGAAGCCGACCGCTTCGAGCGTGTCGATGATGGCGCCGATCGCCGTCCTGGACTCGGCGTCGATCGTGCCTCCGCCGGCCGGGTCGTTGATCTTGGCGTGCTGGGCGGGGGGAGCCGCGATCCCGTTGACCGCGATGCTGCCGGGCAGCACGAGACCGGCGCCCGTGAACCGCGCGACCTCCGTGTCGGCGTTTCCGACCAGGAGGTTGAGGGCGAGGGCTGCATCCTTCGACGCGTTGTTCGCGTCGACCACGATGGCCGACAGGTACGCCCACTCGGCCAGCACGCTCGTGCTCGTGTTCGCATAGAACCCGAGGTAGCCGGCGATGTCGTTGTTGGCGCCCGCGGCACCCTTGCGGAACGCGACGGACAGCTCCGGACCAGTCGTGGCGCCGAGGTAGCCGGTGATCGCGAACCCGGAGTCCGAGACGAGCACTTGCGGGGTGCCCGGGTGAGCACCGTTGGCGATGACGGACAGGCGGACCTGTCCATACTCGGCCCCATCGGCCGCGACCGTCGCGACCGTCCGGATCCGCGAGAACTCCCGGAGGGTCGAGTTGTCGGATGGGGCGAAAGCCGACCAGTCCCCGGCGATGTCGTTGTTGGCCCCATTCGCCCCCTTGACGAAGACGGTCGAGACGACGGGCCCCTGCGTGGCGGCCATGATGCCCCCCATCGACGTACCGGTCGTCCCGATCGTGAGGGCGGCGAGGCTCGCGGTCAGGTTCCAGACGTTCAGGATGAGGAGCCCCAGCTCCGCACCGGCCGTCGGGTCGATGATCATCGCCTGAATGGACCCGTACTTCACGGCGGTGGGGGTCGTGTTGTTCCCCCAGAACTCGACCTCGCCGGGGATATCCGCGACGGCTCCGATGCCCGCCTTGGTGTGGCGGAGGGCCAGCCGGACGCCAGCCGCACCCGCGAGCGTCGTCTCCAGGGAGGCGACCAGGGCGGTCGAGTGAACGACCCGCAGCTTCTCGCCCAGCCCCGACATGGCGGCCGCACCGATCGCGACCGTGTCGGTCAGGGTCGTGAGGGTGATGAGGGTGGCGGCGTCCGTCCATCCCGTGCCCGACACGACCGCCGGAATGGCGACGTCGTTGACCTCAGCGGTCGCGACGACCGAGATGAGGTTGGCGGCCATCAACGCCTGGAACTCGGCCGTTCGGTTGAGGTCGTCGACCGTGATGATGTTGCCGACGTCGATCGACTCGCCGGTATCGAGGCTGGCGCGGATGGCCTTCGGGTGACCTTCGCCGATCCCCCCGGACGGAACCGGGATGTCGAGAGACAGGCGACTGAGTGAGATGTTGGTGATGGTGATGGTAGCCATGTCGTTCTCCTCGTCTTCCGTCTCTCAGGACCCGATCACGTCGATCCCATCGGGAGGGAGTCGAGCGCGTTGGCGGCGGCGATGTGGGCGTTGAAGGCCGCCTTGACCGCGTTGGCGAGCGTGATGGACGTGGCCAGGTTGGTGGCGTCGGCGGCGACGATCGTGTTGGTCGCGTCCGTGATGATGTGGACGCCCGCCTCGGCCAGGTGGGTGTTGAAGTCGGCCTTCAGCTCGTTGAGCAGCGTGTTGGCCGAGCCCTGGTCGGTCGCGACGACTGCCGCGATCGTCTCGGCGGAAGCGGTCCGGTGGGCCCCCACGTCCCCACCGCTGGCCAGGTGGGCCATGATCTTGTTGCGCAGCGAGTTGGCGAGCGTCAGGACGGTGGCGAGCGTGACAGCCGCGTCGGCGGTGGCCTCGACCGTGATGCTGGCCGGGTTGCACTTGTGGTACGGGACGGTCGCGGCGGTCGCGGCCGCCTCGGCGGCCGCCACGAAGCACTGGACGACATCGTTGCGCAGCTTGTTGAACTGGCTGGAGGGCGACAGGATGTCGGTCGCCTGTTCGACCAGGTCGATCCGGATCGTCCCGGAGGCCCTCAGCGACCGGAGGGTCGCGTTGTTGTTGACCTCGTCGAGGGTGGCGATGGAGCCGACGTCGACCGTTTCGCCGGGCCCCAACAGCTCGCGGACGATCCGAGCCTGGGGGCCCGCGCCGGCCTCGAAAACGACTTCGAGGCTCAGGGGCGAGGACTGGATGTTCTGGATGTTGATCTGCACGGGCCTCTCCTTGTGGGGATGCCGTGCAGTCTACAGCGGGGTAGGACGGAATTTTAGAAGCGGGTTAGCGGCTTGGCCGCTCAGGCGGGGATCTTGATGGCCTTGACCTTGCCGTCCTCGACGACCATCTCGAACGGCTTGCGCGCGACGGCCTGCCGGTCGGGCCCGACGAACTTGCCGACGAACCGGCCGGCGATCAGACGGCGGTTCCGTTCGGTCGTCGAGCTGGTCACCTCGATGGTGGCGGGGTCGACCGTGTAGCTGCCCTGCGCGCCCGCCCGCTTCATCATGCCGGCCACGTGGGCGGCGAGGGCGTTGGCGAGCGTCTGCCGGAGGGACGGCTTGGCCGTCCTCTGGGGCGGGGGCGAGGCGGAAGCGGCCCGCTGGGGCGGCTGGGGGCGGCTGGGGGCCGCCTGCCGACCCAACTGGCGGTCGAGGATGTCGGCCTTGATGCGGCGCCGCACCTCCTTGACGAGGTCGGTCCCGTAGTCCCCCCAGTACGCCTGGTAGTAGGACTTGCCCAGCTCGTCGAGCGCCTGCTTGCGCAGCTTCGGGTTCCAGTCGGCCCGGGCAGCCTGCCGGCCGAACACGGCCGCCTGACTGCGAACCGGCACCGCCCCCTTGGCGAGGGCGATCCGGATGCCGGCCGCCACCCACCTGCGGACCTCACGGATCTGGTCGACCGCCTTGGGGTAGCGGGCGTAGACCTGGTCCCACGTGAGGGCCGCGGAGGCGGCCTGGAGGATGCGGGCGCGGTTCAGCCGCACGCCACCCCGGCGAGCCGCGACGAAGTCGGCGGCGTCCCGGACGGCCACGACGGCCTTGCGGGGCACCACCATCTTGCCGCCGAACGGATCCACGACCGCGACCTTGTCGACGCCCGCCCGGATGACCCGGACGACCCCGGACCGCAGCGTCTTGGACGCCATCCAGATGTTGCCGATGTCGACGACGTCACCGACCACCGCCTTGGCGGCCGACTTGGTCGGCGTCTTCTGCTTGGACTTCGGGGTGGCGGGCTCGGCCCGATCGGTCACGGCACGCGGCAGATCGCTCTTGACGAGCTGGCTGCCGTACTCCTTGTAGTACGCCTCCCAGTAGTCCTTCGCCTTCGAGTCGACCGCCTTCTTGTCGAGGGCGGAGCGGGCCGGGGCGCGGGTGGGGGCGTCGGGAGCGACATCCCGGTGGAGCACGCGGGTGGTCGCCGAGTTGTCGAGGAGGATGTCGAAGTGGGTGGCCGTGCGGGCCAGCACCTTGCCCTTCATGATGTCGCGGCGACCGATCCGAACGACCACCCGGCTGCCGCGCGCGAGCCCGGCGAGCCGCTGGTCCTCGGGGGTCTCGACGACGTCCTGAAGCTGGGCGGTCGGGGCCGGCATGCCCGGGCTCTGGACCGGCATCTCGGCGGGCGCCTGGGCGGTCGGGGCCGGCATCGCCCCCACCGGCGGAGCCGCGGGGGGCATCTCGGCGGGCGCCTGGGCCTCGACGGTGGGCTCCTCGGCGGGAGGGAAGGTCGGGGCCATCTGGGCGTGGTAACGGGCCCCACGGCTCGCCGCCTTGACCAGCTTGGCCGACAGGCCGAGCCCCTCGGGCGCCTCGCCGAGCCCCTCGGGCTCGGGCGGTTCGAGCGATTCGTCCTGCGCGCGGATGAGATCGAAGCCGCCGCCCGGCTGAGCCTTCAGCTCCCAGACCCGGTGGGCCTGCCGGTCCATGATCTTGCCGTCCTTCTTGTAGAAGTCCTGCTGGACTTCCTCGATGGACGCGTAGTGCCGGGTGGAAGGTTCGAGGGCCGCAGCGGTCGCGGCCTCCCGCTTGCGCTGCCGCTCCGCCGCCTCAGCGATGCGCGCGAACCCGTCTTCCGAAAGGCCGAGCTTCTGCGACATGGTCGTCATCCTTCTTGCTGATGTGGTCCTCGACCTGCTTGATCAGCTTGGCGAGGTCTGGATCGACTGCATCGACGGCCATCCGCTTGAGCAACCTGACGGCACCGCCGATGGCGGTGCGGTTGAGCGGGTTGTCGTAGATGGTGCGATCCATCCGTGAGGATTGCACGATAGCGCAGTTTGGTGCGGAATAATAGAAGCGGCCCAAGTCCTAGTCGCGGACGACCTCGCAGCACTCCTCCGGCAGGAACAGGACTCCGAACGTCACGTTGTCGGTGAGGCGGCAGAACCGGATGTACTGCTCGGGGGTGAGCATTTCCATCGCGACGTCCCAGCCCAGCACCTCCGTCTCGGCCCAAGGGCTCCCGTAGATGGCGGCCAGCTCGATGTGCGGCTCCTTCGTCTCGACCCAGACGACCTCACCGATGAAGTGGCGGGTCCAGGAGTCCGGGCGGTGCGAACGGACGATCCGGACCCGCATCATGTGTCGTCCTCCTGGTCAGCGAGCCGGTCAAGGTGGGAGCCGTCGATGACGACGAGCTGCTTGGTCCAGCGGGTCGACTTCGGGAACCGGTCGGCCAGTGCATCAGCGGTCAGCTCGCCGCGGGGTCGATCGACAAGGATGAGGGCGTCGCCGCGGATCGGGCACGAGCAGATCCCCTTCGTCCGGAACTTGTCGACCACGTAATACTTGGGCCGCCCACCACGTGTGATCGTCGAGACGTCCACGATCGAACACGCATGCGCCGCGCACACGTACTTCCGCTTCCAGTCCGGCCACGTCATCCCGAAGAAGAAGGCGAGCCAGTCGTGCAGCGTGTGGTACGTGACCCCCAGGGCCGCCTCGAAGCGGGCGAGCACGTCCCGGCCCTCCGCGTTCGACGACCAGTCGAATGCCTCCCGGCCCGCCTGGATGATGATGGATGTGATGTCGTCGTTGCGCTCCGCCTGAAGCTGGAGGGCGCGGAGACGGCCCCCGAACTTGTCCCGGCAGGTCGGGCAGAACTTGTCCGGCTTGTTCTTGAGGGCGACCAGCGAGGTGGCCCGCATGATGAAGCGGGCGCCGCAACCGGGCGTCAGGCAGCGGGCCGCGAACTCCTGGGTACGGCGGGCCCGTCGGCATGCCCGACAGTACGCGTGGTTCTTGCCGGACGGGGGGTTGCTACACCCTTCCGTCCGGCAGAGCCGTGCAGCCGAAGCGACCATCCCCACCCATCACTCCACGATGCAGAGGATGTCGGCCTCGCGGATCATGACAAACTTCTCGCCGTCGAGCGCGACATCGACGCCGGTGTAGTCGCCGAGCACCACGACGTCCCCGACCTTGACGGTGAGGGGGACACGCTCCTCCCCTCGCATGTGGCCAGGCCCAACCGCCATCACGACGGCCTGCTGGGACTTGTTGGTCGCCGACGGCGGGATGAACAGGCTCCCCACCTTCTCGTCAGGGGCCCGCCTGGCGACAAGAACGCGGTCGTACAGCGGCTTGATCTTCACTTCGATTCCTCCTCGGCAAGCGCCTTGTTCGACTCGGTCGTGACCCTCTCGATCTTGAGGTTCTGGAGGGCCCAGTTGATGACGGCGTCGGGTTCGGGGGCGACTCCGATCCTCCGGGCGTACTCGCGGAGCAAGACGGTCTCGTGGAAGACGCGGAGCACCTCGTTGGCGAGGTGGGGGTCGCTCCCCTGGAACCCGCTCGCCCGCAGCTTCTCGATGTGACGGACGGCCCAGTAGTCGGGGAAGGGCTCGAACGTCACGTCGTACTTGGCCATCGCGTCGACGATGCTGCGCTTGATCGCATCGCGCTCGATCCGCTCCTCGTTCGCCTCGGCCATCCGGAGGAGGCGGTCACGCCACACCTTGACGTTCGGGTAGCCGTACCGCTTGGCGATGGAATCGGGATCGGAGAGGACGGCGGCGTGGACGGTGTCGATGTGGATGTGGAGGTCGGTCTTGACCCCATCGATCTCGACCGTCAAGACCTTCCGGTCCTTCGCGGACGCGCCGATGAGCTGGTCGGCGTACTGCGTGCTGGCCGGCCAGGCCCCCACGTTCGGCCTCGGAATGATGTCGTCGGGAGACGGCTCCGTCATGGTCGTGTAGAGGGTGAGGTTGCGGGCGCAGCCCTGCTCCCACCTCCGCCCACCCCGAACAGCCGTCAGGCTCGCGACCATCACGGCATCGCCCGGCTCGACGGGTCCGTCCTTCTTGGCGCCGAGCGCCGGAACGCGAATGAGCACCTTGAGCCGCTCGTCGACGAACGCCTCCAGCTCGGCGGGCGTGCGGGTCACGACGGTCGGCTCGATCACCTTGACGTCGAAGTCGTCGGCAACCCCGTAGACCTCGGGGTACAGGAAGTAGCCGGCCGACAGGATGTAGTGGGCGGCCGTCTCGTCGGTGGCGGCCGCCTCCTTGAGGTCGACGTCGAAGAAGTAGAGGGCGTCGCGCCCGTTGCGCTCGACGACCAGCCGCTTGAGCAGCGAGTTGATGACGTCCTCGTAGACGTGGAGCTTGCCGCCCAGCACCATCTCGACCGCACTGGCCGGCAGCTTGCCCTTGCGGAACTTCCGGATCGTCTGGACGGCGGCGTTGCGCTGCTTGGCCGAGATGTCGCCCACCCCGTTGGCCGCCTGGAGGATGGCGTTGTACATGATGGCGCGGTTGGCCCAGTAGTAGGCAGCGAACCGGTCGTCCAGCACGTCCTTCGCGATCTTGACCGTCAGGGCGTGTGGGGTGGCCTTCGGGCGCGCCCAGCAGTCGACCAGTTCGAGGTCGGCCCCCCAGTCCCGCTCAGCTACGGCATCCCCGTCCTCATCGGAATCGTCGGCATCGACGGCATCCCCCACGCCATCATGATGGTGGCCTTCGGGATCGCCATCAGGCTGGACGCCAACGTCAGGCACACCCGTCCCGTCTGCGGCACCCACACCTGCCACGTCGGCTCCGTCAGAATCGGGTACAGGGGCGGGATCGCCATCACGAACCACGGCCGCATCTTCCTGGTGAACAGGAGGAGCGGGTGCTTCCCCTCCGGCGTCTCGTCCACCGCCTGCTTCCACCACTTCGCGATCGGACATTTTTCTGGGCTCCTCAGCAGTTGTTCGAGTTCCCAACCCTCTTCGCTCTTGACCTCGACGCAGAAGGGGAAATCGGTTGCGGTGGTGACGATGTCGCCGGCCGCGTTGAAGTCGTCTCGGACTTGCTTGGACCGCCCCCACCCCCCGGACGAAGGGGTCCGCATCCACTCGCCCGACCCCCACCAGGCCGCCAGCATCTTGGCGACCTCCCGCTCGTTCGAGTTGCCCTTCCGCTTGGACCGCTTGCCGGCCGCCACCCGCTTGGGGTCCTTCACGCCGGCCGCCCGATCTGCCCGTCCCGGTAGAACGTCTGGAGGAGGGCGGCCCGGTCGTGCAGGATGACGGGCGGGTTGACCCGCCTGGTGTCGTAGTAGACGACCCCCTTCTTCATCTGAGCCTCGTAGATGTCGAGCGCCTGGTCGACCGCCTTGGCGTGTACGGACCGGCCGTACCGCTGCTGGATGGCCTTGGCGTCACCAAAGAGGTCGAGGCCGGTCGGCTTCTTGGTCGCCGGGTCCAGGAAGGCGACGCGAACGGGTTGGATCTTCATGCGCTACCCCTCGATGACGGTCGTGTCGTCGTCCCTCTTGGTAGCCGTCCAGACGGCGTCGGCGGTCAGGAGCGACGATAGAGCCTGGTCATGCCCGACTAGCACGACTGTGTCAACCGTTTCCCGGATGCGCTCGCAGAACCGCACGACCCCCTCGATCGACCGCTCGTCCATGTAGGTGGCGGCCTCGTCGAGCAAGAGGAGGTTGGTACCGGACCCCTGGCTGGCCGCCAACTCCCAGAACGAGCAGATGAGAGCGAGGACGATCCGCTCCTTCTCACCCCCCGAGTACAGGCGGATCGGCACCCCCGTCTTGCGTGCCTCCTCGACGGCCATCTCGAACTTGAAGATGTAGTCGTCGGCAGTCAGGTCGGCCGCCTTCTTCTTGACCGCCTCTTTCTTGAGGCGGAACGGGTTGATGACCACCCGGGTCGACCCACCCGTCAGGCAGTCGAGGTGGCGGGCGAGCGCGTCGTTCAGGAACGTGGAACCCGTCGCGAACTTCATCTGCTTGATGCGCGGGAAGTGCTTGGCCAGCCACCCCCACTCCTGGCCGTCCAGGTTGACCTGAGCGAGCTGGTGTTCGCGGTCGACCCGTTGGGCGGCGATCCGATCGCGGTCGGCCTGGCGGGACTCGTAGAGCGTGACAGCCGCCTTCGCGTCGGCCTGCTCGGTCTCCCAGCGGCGGCGGTCCTCGACCATCTTGTTGCGTGCCGCCGTCAGGCCCGCCGCCTGACTGTTGCCCGCCTCCTTCTGGTGGTGCTGGGCGGTGGCGGTCAGGTTGGCCTTCTCGGCCTCCAAGCCGAGCACGTCGGTCATGATCTGCTTGATGGCCGCCTCCGTCCCCTCGACGGTGGCGGCGACCTCGGCCTGGATGCGGGCCGTCTGGTCGACGCGGGTCTGCTCGATGATGGCCAACTCGCCGGCAACCATCCGCTCGGCAACGTCCACACCCCCGAGCGCCGCCCGGACGAGGTCGGCCTGTTCGTCCTTGTGGCGCGCGAGCGTCTTGTCATCCAGGACGCTCCCGCATGATGGGCACTTGCCCGCGCCCGGCAGCATGCCGGTCAGCCGGAGGTTCTCGGAAGCGGCCAACGCGTTTGCGTTGGCGAGGGCCTGGCGGAGTCGATCCAACTCCGGGGTGGTGGTGGGGAGGGCGGCGATCCTCGTGCGAGCCAGATCCTTAGCTCGTTGCATCTCGGACTGGAGGGTCTGGACCTCCAGGGTCTTGGCGTGGATGCGCTGGATGATGGCGGTGACCTGCTCGTTCGCTTGCCCAGCAGCCGCCATGTGGGCATCGGCGACGGTGCGGACCGCCTCGATCTGGCGGTCGTGGTCCCGGATCAAAGCGTCGATCGTCTCGATCTGGTCGGCCGCCCCCTTGACCCTCGCGCGAGCAGCCTCGATGTCGCCGATGACGATCCCGTTCTCCTGGATCGAGAGGGTCGCGATGGCCGATTGGATAGTGGCGGCCTGCTGGCGGAGGATGGCGGCCTGCTCCTTGGCACGCGTCTCGGCATCGTCGTAGCAGTCGAGTCGCATGAGCCGGGTGAGGATCTCCTCGCGGTCCGAGTCCTTCCCGCGGATGAAGGCGAGGGCCTGGTCCTGGGCGACGTAGCAGGCGTTGCAGAACGTCCCGTAGTCGACGCCCGCCACCTCGACGACTCGCCGCCACGTGTCGGACATGCGAGCCATCCGGAGGTCCCGGCTGTCCGGACCCTTCTGGATCCACTCCGTCCCGTTCCACCACTCGAAGTAGACGGTCGTCCCCGCATACCCGCCGGCCGCCTCCTGGGCGGACGGACCTACCAGGAGGCCGGGGCCATCCCAGTTGCGGAGGTAGGCGACCCGGTAGTGGTAGGCGGCCTGCTCGAACTCGACGACCCCGAACGCCTTGCCGAGCGTCTTGTTGACGACGTCGTTCTCCGTCACATCAGCGGCGCCGTCCCGCTTGGGCGACGTACCGAACAGGACTTCGCAGATCGTGTCAAACAGGCTCGACTTCCCCGCCCCCACCGGCCCCTGGAGCAGGACGATCCCCTGGCCGGCGAGCGTGATGTAGTCGTGCTCGCCGTACGCGAAGAAGCCGGTCGGGTTGACGCGCAGGAGCCTCATTCCTGCACGTGGGGGCCGGCGTTCATGTAGGCCAGCATCCGGCTGACCGCTTCGTCCATCCGGTCGAGCGGGATGTTGGCATTGTCGAGGATGCTGTCGAACGCGCTGTCGGGGATCTCGCGGAACTCCTGTTCGCTCGGGTGCATCGAGGTCGACTCGGCGAGCCCGCGCGTCAGCTTCACGCAGAACGCCCCCAGCTCCTTGGACCGCCACAACTCGTTCCGGAACCGACCGTCCGTGATGACGACAGGCGGGGCGAGGGTCGGAAACGGATCGATCTGGGCGACCTCGTAGGCGTACGCCCGGTCCGCGATCCGCTCGAACGCGCTATCGACCCAGACGTTCCGGTAGAGCCTCCGGCCCCACTCAGTTCCAAGGGTCTGGAGAGCAATACGGGCGTTGAGATAAGGAGGGTACTCGGTTGGACAGTAAGTGCCGTCGTTTAGGAGTCGAGTACACGCCCAAGGGTAGTGTCCCCCTATAGGTTCTACACCGTCGGGCCGCCGCAATGCCCCCATCCCCATGCCGCAGCTCAGGCACACGCCTCCTATCGGATAGCTAGGCTCCTGGCGCTCCCGTTTCTCGCTCGGCCCGAAGAGGTCTTCGTCGGTCAACTTCGGAAACGCGATCCGCACCATCTGCTTGATGGGGGCGGCAAACGAGTCCTTTGCGTACCCGTGGTTCGCGACCAGGATGTCGCCGACCGTGTCCTTGCCGGACCCCTTCACACCGAACAGTACGATCGTACTCACCAGTCCCTCCTCGCCCGCACGGCGGCCTGCCGGCTGTTCGCCGCCTTCTGGGCGGCCATCATGACGTCGAAGTCGTCCGGGATCCGATCGGCCAACCGGATGAGGATCTCGGCCGCTCGCTTGGCATCGGCGAGGGCGCAGTGCTGGTTGACGAGCGGGACGCCCAGGTGGGCCGCCACCGTCCCGAGCTTACGGTCCGGTAGACCGCCGAGCAGCTCACGGGCCCACACGAGGACGTCGACCCAGTCGACCTCGTAGCGGAGGGCAGGGACACGCTCGCGGAAGATCCGTTCGAGTTCGGGCGACAGGTACCGCCGGACGTGGCCCTGCAAGAATGAGCGGTCGAACACCTCGTTGTAGGCGACGGGGTGACGCCCGGCCAGCATCTCCATCGCATCACAGGCGACCTCCGCGAACGTCGGTCGTCCATGCACCATCGCGGCCGTCAAGCCCGATGCAGCCGCCGCCTCCGGGCTGAAGGGGACGCCCGGGTCGATGAGCCAGACGTGCTCGGCCGTCATGACTCCGCCGTCGAGCAGCACGGCCGCCAACTCGGCGATCCCATCCCGGTGCCAGGACAGTCCGGTCGTCTCCGTGTCGATGACGACCAAGGGGACGTGGTGGATCCAGTGGGCCATCAGCGATCGGCCGCCCGTTCCTTCGCTCGCGCGGCCGCCTGACCGAACGTGTCGGCCAAGTCCTCGACGGTCTCGACGTGAAGGACGAGGCTGGCGGTCGTGTTGACCGACCCGGCGGTCCGGATGGTCAGGTCGAAGCAGCCGTCATCCCGCTCGGTCAACGCGTACGAAGCTCCGGTCCTCGGCGACGTCCACGCCCATGTCGCCCGACCCATCTGCTGCGTCATCATCAGAACAGCCCTCCCTTGCTGACCGGTTCGGCGCCGAGGGCCGTGTGGGCCTTGGCGACCAGGCGGGCCTCGTCGAACCCGCTCGACGTGCTCCGGATGTAGGAGACGGCGTCGTCGATGGGAGTGGAGGAGGCCGTGATCGTCGGGATGAAAGCGGGGACCTCGTGGTCGAAGCGGCGGTGGACCCGGACCTTCCTCGCCCCCTCGAAGTGGAGGCGGACGCGTGCATCTGGGATGCCGCGCAACTCGACGGCCCGCCCCTTGATCGTCGCGATGACGATCGAACCCACGTACTTGGCGGGGTCGGGCCACTCGTTTGGGTTAGTCGTGAGCGGAACGGTCGCGAACCAGGGACCACCCCCCTCCACGCGCGTGACCTCGATCGAGGTGCCGTGAGCGTTGTGGAGCTTGACGTCGAGGAAGCCGCGCCAGTCATCCGCGTCTGCCTCGGTGAGCCGCATGGTCGCGCCCACGTAGCCGCCGGTCGTCCGGGTCAATCGGAACTTCTGGGGGATGTGGACATCACCGCCGAGCACCACGTCCCAGCGGGGGTCGTCGAGGTCGGCGAGCGACACGACCCCCTCGTCGATCTCGACCAACCCCTTGGCATCGAAGCAGCCGCCCCGTACGAGCCCGTGGAACGCGAACACGTTGAACCCTCGACCCGGCTCCACCAAGAACTTGCTGGCGTCGTACTGGAAGCCGGCGGGCAGCGCATGCAGGACCCACGGGTCACGCGTCTGGCTGAACGGGTAGCTGCCGGGCTTGTCGATGACCTGCACGTTCGGGAGGACGTCGCGGAAGATCCCGACGGTCGTGTACGTGTTGCCCGCGTCGACCGACTCGGAGTAGCGGTCGTGGTTGCCGACCAGGCAGACGAGCTGGCCGCTGTGCCGCCGCTGGATGTCGGCCATCTCGCGGAGCTGACGGTCGGCAAGGGCGCGGATGTGATCCTTGGGCTGCCGGGCGCGAAAGCGGTCGCCCAGGAACAGGACGACGTCCGGGCGGTGCTCGATGGCGTACTGGCAGAGGCGATAGCCGACCCGCTCGAAGTCGGCGAGTTCGAGGAGGGGCCAGGTCTGGCAGTAGTGGAAGTCGGCGAACGCGAGGATCCTCATTTCGGTACCGGGATCTCGAACCGACCCTCCCCCGGTTCCTCCTTCGCTGAAACCTCGATCTTGCTACCGTCCGGGTGATGCCACGCGACCGACATGATGGCCGCCAGCACCACGTCCTCGCCGGCCAACCCGAGCAGTTCCGTCTCCGCGAACAGCAACTCCTGCTTGGCCCGCTGGACCCGATTGGCGGCGGCGACTAGCCGATCGAGCTTGTTGGCCCTTGCGGCCGCTCTTGCAGCGGGATCAACCGGTGTGGGCGCAGGCGGAGTAGTCGGGTCCGGCCGTGCGGGGGGTGCCTTCGAGCGCTTCGCATTCATCGCGTCTGCACCTGGTAGTGGGGGAAGCCGAGCCACGGATCTGGTCCGCTCGGTTCCAACGTCTCCGCGTAGAAGGTCGATGACCTCAAGGACCCGTCCGCCAGGAACCATAGGCACCGCACGAACTGGGTGACCTCGCAGGCTCGGGTGTCATCCTCGTTGACGTGGTAGAGGACCGTCATGGCCGGCCCACCGCCCTTGAGACGGACAACGTCCCCGGTCTTCATTGACCCCTCGGCTTCGCTTCGAGTCTCGCGCGGACCTCCGTCATCACCTGCTGGGTGGTGTGGTCGAGGATGCTGTTGGCCGTCTGGGTGATTCGCGCGTCCAGACGCGTTCGCACCTCTTCCCAAACACGCTCGCGAAGCTCTGCGACCAGACCCTTCCGCCGAGCATCGTCCGGCTTCATCAGCTCCTCGCTGATCTCTGCGAGGATCTTGTGGATCACCACCTCGATGGGACGATGGATCCACTGCGACTTCAGGTGACCGAGGAGGCTGGACCGCACGGTCTCTCGAAACTCAGTCTTGTCCTCGTCGGTCAGCGCGCCGAACGCCATCGCCACCAGACCAGGGGCCATCCGATCACCGAAAACGGTGACCACCGCCGCCATGAGGTTCATGGTCGTCTCGTGCAGAGTCATCCCGGCCCGGATCTTCTCGGCCTCCTGGTCGCGAAGCTGCTGGAGCTGCCACTCGTCCATCACGGCACCTCCAGGAAGTCGGGCGTGTCGGCCAGCTTGTCACACAACTTTCGTACCTCAGCGTTGCTCTCGTAAGCGTGTTGCGAGATGGACTCGCGCAACAGCCGCCGCTCCATCCTCGACAGCCGCACGCCGTACAGCGCGTGCTCCTCGAACACCGCCCAGCACTTCGGCCAGAGGTCCCGGACGATCTTGCCGATCGCCTGCGCGTACAGGCGCGTCTCCCACTGGACATCGGGGCGAAGCCGGAGGTTCAAGAACTTGAACCAGTTGAGCATGCACGCCTTGAGCCGCACCTTGGTGTACTGGTTGAGCGGCAGGTGAATGCGGGCCAATTCGCTCGCCATCCCGGTCGCGACCGCATCCTCGTACATGGTGCGGTCCGCCTTCGCCTCCGCGCGCCACGCCGCCACCCACGCCTCCTGGATGTCGGGGTCGAGCGGTTCGGCGGACCCCTGCTTGTTGGCCGTCCCCTTCTTCCGCACGCGATCGGCGGTCGGAACGTAGAAGAGGTCGGGCATGGTGGAGTAGCGGCCCGAGAACTCGTTTCGGCTGGTGTGCGCGTGCATCGTCTCGTCGATCGTCTCGACCGTGATCTCGACGCCCGCTTCATCGCGCGCGACCGTCCGGTGGCGGTCGAGCTGGCGGAGACAGAAGATCGGGAGCTGAAGCTCGACGACCAGCTCGTTGGCCTCGAACGGGGTGGTGTGTTGATCCCTCCAGAGCCGCTCACGGAGCCGATCGTCGGCCGCGACGTCGACACCCGTCTCCTTGTCGGTCGACATGCGCGCCGACTCCAACGGGCCGTTGTCGTCGCCCATGTGGTCGATGTAGCGGATGTAGCCGTGGTCGAGCACCCGGTACTCCTGCTCGATCGTGACGCTCGTGTCCTTCATGTCGCCTCCGTCGCGTACATCCGGGTTCGCACCGCAGCCTCGACACCACCCAGCACCTCGGGGCGGGCCTCCAGGTAGTCGGCCACGTTGTCGCGCCCCTGCCCGATCCGCTCGCCCTGGTACGAGTACCAGGCGCCCGACTTCTCGATGATGCCGTACTCGGCGGCCAGGTCGACGACCTCGCCGGCCCGCCAGAACCCCTTGCCGAAGACCAGGCGGGCATCGCACTTCTGGAACGGCGGAGCCAGCTTGTTCTTGACGACCTTGAGGAAGACCTCGTGGCCGGCGACTTCCTCGCCCCGCTTGAACTTGCCGGTCGGACGGACGTCGACCCGGACGGACGCGTAGTATTTGAGCGCCTTGCCGCCGGGCGTCTCTTCGGGGCTGCCGTACCCGTGCATCCCGATCTTCATGCGGAGCTGGTTGATGAACATGAGGAGGGTCTTCGCCTTCGACACCTTGGCGGTGAAGCGGCGGAGCGCTTGGTTCATCATGCGGGCCTGGAGACCGACGTGCTGGTCGCCGATCTCCCCCTCCAACTCGGCCTTCGGCGTCAGGGCTGCCACGGAGTCGACCGCGATGAGGTTGATGCCGGCCGCGACGAACGGCTCCATCACCTCGAAGACCTGCTCGCCGTAGTCCGGTTGGCTGACGAGCAGCTTGCTGACGTCGACACCCAGGGCCTTCGCGTAGGTCGGGTCGAACGAGTGCTCGGCATCCAGCAGGGCGGCCGTTCCACCGAGCCGCTGGCACGAAGCAATCGCGTGGAGGATGAGGGTCGTCTTCCCCCCACCCTCCGGACCATACACCTCGACGATGCGGCCGAACGGCCAGCCACCACCCAGCGCCTTGTCGAACCCGAGCAGACCGCTCGGGCAGACCTCGTGGGAAAAGCTGGCGATCCGGTCGTTCAGCCGCATGACAGTGCCGGAGCCGTGGGCCTTCTCGACCTCCGCGATGGCGGCCTCGATGGCCTTGTCGCGGCTGGGGAGCCGAAGGTTCGGGATGTTGGGACCAGGTGGTGCGGCCACCTTCTTGGCCGGTCCCTCCGTCCCCCCGGGCTCCCCAGGCTCCGGCGCTCGCCTCACCATGTCTGCCTACGCCCCTGGCTGGGATCCTCCGGGACGGGCGGTCCAGGCGGCGTCGAGGTCGGTGGCGACGTCGGCGGGGCGCCGGGCACCGGCGGCGGTGAGGTGGCAGGCGGGGCGCCCAGCACCGGCGGGGCCGAACGGCCGATCGGCGGCGCCGACATGGGGGGCGCCGACGTCGGGGGGACGGCCGGGGGTGCGCCGGGTGTCGGGGCCGACACGGGCGGACGACCGAGGCCGACAGGCGGGGTCGACGGCACACCCGGGGTCGGGGCCGACGTCGGGGGCGGGACGTACGGGGGCGAGGCCGCGGTCGTGGGGGGCGAGGCCGGGCCCGGCTGGGCGACGACTTCCTCGCGGGTGAGCGTGAGGCCCGCCTTGTTGACGTGCTCGTCGTAGCCGAGCACCTGCATCTCGGCCGAAGGGTCGGGCATGGCCGAGTAGTTGGTCAGGTACTCGATCCACTCGGGCGCGAACGTCGGGCCTGCCGCGTCGTCGACGGTGTAGCGGGCCTGCTCCAAGCCGTTGCGGGTGTCGCGCGTGATGACGATCTCCATCCCGGCGGTCGGGTCCCAGAAGCGCTTGCGGTTGTTGTGCTTGCCCTCCAGGGCTTGCTGGACGGTCGTCCCGCTGAACAGCAGGGTCATACGCGTCTCTTCCGGCTCCCCCTCCTGGAGGGTGCGGCGGCGCATCATCTTGTCGATGTCGAAGACGACGTAGATGAAGCGGTCGCGCGGCGACCACGCCGAAGCGATCTCCTGCTTCTCCTTGATCTTCGTCCCCGACCCCGACAGCTCCTTGTAGAGGGCGTTCTGCTCGCGCTTGAGCTTGCCCCGCGTCTTCTTGACCGACTCGTCGACCGGCATGCGACGCTCGCGGAACACCACCTCCCACTCGGCGTCGTAGTCGCGCCACTTGCGATCGGCTTCGTCGCAGCTCGGGCACAGGTCGTCGCGGACCCGCAGCCCCAAGGTCGTGTGGCACTTGACGCAGTTGGCGAACACGCCGATCGTCCCGCACTCCGGACAGGCCACCGGCGCGAAGATGACGGGGGCGCCGTACTTCTCGGCGTAGTAGGTGTTCATCTTCTTCTTGCACAGCGTGGAGACCCGATCCTTCCCCCCGCCCATGTAGTGGTGGTAGGTGGGCATCCAGTACGTCCGGGTGCTCGGGGCGATGACGCCCCGGAACATGTCCCAGATGGCGGGGTTGTACAGGAGGAACTGGAGGTGGTTGGCCTCCGTGGAGCCCTCCCGATAGGGTCGGAGACGCTGCTGGTTGACCGAATAGTTGCGGCCCCCTCCACCCCTCTGCTGACGGTCCTCTTCAACTGCTGCCGGTACGTTGTATTCGTCCATCTTGGCCTCACTTTCTCAGAATCTCGGCGACTTTCTTGGCAATGTCTTCGATCGACAGGCCGAGCGTGTTGCGCCGGGCCTTCTCGTTTTCGGCAGACTGACGGAGCAGGAAGCCCCGATCGCGGAACGCTTGCGTGGCCGCCCCCAGCAGATCGCGCGACCGCTCCAACTGGATGCGGCGGCGGGTCGCTTCCTCGACCCAGACGGGGTCGTCGCCGTGCTGATAGGCGAAGATGTCGGCCATGAAGGCGGCGTAGTGGGCGTCGTAGGCGGCCTTGTCCTCTTGGGCGAGCCGCATGACGGTCGCGCGTGACTCGAACGACTCGATCATGTAGCCGAGGAACGACAGGTCGGCGAGCCGCTGGCGCTGGTCAGCCGCGCGGGCCTCGCTGTAGAGCTGGAAGACCATGTCGCTGATGTCCTGCTTGGTCGCGTCCTTCCGGCGGATCCCCTGACCGACCAGGACGTACAGGGCGAACCGGCGGAGATGCGCCATGTAGGGCTCGTAGACCGTCTCGACCCACTCGGCCGCGATGGCGGCCTCATCGACGTGCCTGGCCGACCACCAGGCTTCCCGGCCGGCGTGCTGTTCGAGCACCTCGTTGGAGTCGGGCGTCCCCTGCCAGGCCAGCTCCTCGACGAGGTCGTGACGGGAAAGTCCTACGGCCGTCGGGACCGTCAGGATGAGGGCGTTGCCGGCCCCGAAATCGACGTCGACCGTTCGGGAGCGCTTCACGATTCACGCCTGGGTACGCGGGTGACCGCGTGAGCCCGTCGCAACAGGATGATCTTCTCGACCTTGCCGCACTGCGGGCAGCGCCACCGCTCGACCCGCTCCGTCTCCCCCCAGATCCGGCTGACCAGTCGCATGAATTGATCGCCTCCACATCGAGCGCACGGCAGCCCCATACCGATCCATGAAGGTCGCCACGTCACCCTGCACCAAGTCGCCCATCCGGTTAGAGGGAGGCCACCCTACTTGGTTGGCGAAAATGTGTCAACACTTTTTTCTTCCCAGACGAACCGGGCGTACATCGTGTCGAGCGCGATGCGATCAACCCGTCCTTCCACGAGCTGGACGAGCCCCCGGTACAGCCGCTCGATCGTCCCGTCGGCGAGATGACTGGCGTTCGCGACCAGCTTGTCGGCCGGCAGGTGGCTCATGGCAGCCCCCCGCCAACCCGTCCGGAACACGACGAGGTCGCGCCCAACCCGCAGCATCGCATCGGCGATCTCGTGGGCGGTGAACCCACGGCCCATCACGTCCGTGACGACCCGGACGTAGTAGGCGAGGTCGCGGGACAGCAGGGCATCGGCGAGGTCGCGGATCGACTCCGAGTCGAACCCGAGCACCTGTTCGACGTCCCGGATGTCCGACGGGCCCAGAAGGGCGACCCGATCGAGCAAGTGGAGGGCGTCACGGACGGAGCCGCGCGCCTCCCTGGCGATGAGGGCGAGGACGTCGGCCGTCAAGAACTCGCCCTGCCAAGACGGGTCGAGCTGGGCGTCCCGGGCAGCGGCCGCAAGCACCCGAACGATCGCGTCCTCGGCGACGGCCCGGAAGATGAAGGCGGACGATCGGCTCCGCACGGTGGTAAGCACCTTGTCCCGGTCGGTCGTGACAAAGAGGAAGACATTGTGGGGGACGGGCTCCTCGATGGTCTTGAGGAACGCGGCCCATGCCTTGCCCGAGAGCATGTGGGCCTCGTCGAGGATGAAGATCCGCCAGGTCCCCTCAGCAAGCACCTGGGCAACCACCTGCTGGATCGACTCGACCATCTCGACGCCCCGGTCGCTCGCGGCATCGACCTCGATGACGAGGGGGTGGCGGCCTTCCCGGATGTCCAGGCAGGACGGGCAGGACCCACATGGTATCGGGCAAGGCGCAATGCTCACGCAGTCCACGGAGGCACCGTGCCGCACCGGGCAGTCATCCGCATGACCCGTGCAGTTGAGGGCGGCGGCAAACAGGCGGGCGACCGTCGTCTTGCCCGATCCCGGCGGTCCCGAGAACACGTAGCTGGGGACCACTCGACCGAGCCGGACGGCCGCCTGGAGGATCCGGACGGTGGCGTCCTGGCCGACCACGTCGGCGAACCGGCGGGGTCGTAGGCGGGTTGCGAGGGCCTCGTAGGTCACGTCAGCTCCGACTGGAATACGGCCGGGTGCTGCCACTTCCATCCGCACGCACACGCCATCGCCATCTCCTGGTAGCGGGAGCACCGCCCGATCTCCGTCACGGCCCCGATCGTCACGGTCGGGGCTCGCTTGAGCGTCTGGTACTCGGTGGACAGGACGGGGTCGGGCCCATCGTTGAGCAGCTTCTTCTCGATCTGACCGCGCCTCTTGTCGCACGCGGGGCATTGATGGCTGGCGGTGTCGACGAACGACGGGACGTTCTCATCGCCCCACGACCGGCAGACCGTCAAGTCGGAACCGATCGGCACCCGCAGCGTGATGCTCGTACCATCGAGCGCGTGCTCCATCGACTCCTTCGTGATGTCGGCCATCACGTCCAGCTCGTCGTCGGGCACGAGGAAGCCGAGCGAGTCATGGATCTGGAGGACAGGCCGGCTCCGCAGTCCCCTGGCCTGGATGGCCCGCCAGATGAGGACGAGGGCGTAGTCGGTGTAGTCGACGGCGGACGACTGAATCTCGAAGTTGAACGCTTGCCGGTACGCTTCAGCGATCCGCATCTCCCTGGATCGCCGCTCACGCGCGTAGCAGCACGCCGCGAGCTTGTCGCACTCCACACAAGACGTCCGGCCACCAACAGGCGTGAGGTACTTGGGGTTCTTGAGGGCCCGCACCTGCGCGGCCACATCCGATGTCCGGAGCCCCTCGTACGGCAGGTCATCGCCCCGGTAGCCGAGGTCGTACCAGAGCGACGGACTCTGACGCCCGAAGCACTTCCACCGATCATCACGAGGGCGGAGCAACGCGAAGTCGGAGTTGGGGAGCTGGAGCTGGGCGTCAGGCAAGCGGCGCTTCCGGCCGAACATGTTGCGGACGAACCCGTCTCGCTTGGCATCCTGGTGGGACCGCTCGATCGATGCCTTCAGGCCCCAGTGGACCTGGAAGTAGGAGTCGAGGAAGCCGCGCGCCTCGACCTTCGCCTTGTCCTTGTCGGGCCAGATGTCGGGGAACTCCGACACCATCATGACGGCGAGCCGCTCCTCTTCACCCCCGTAGATGGAGAGGAAGTTGATGTTCTTCGAGATGGAACGCTTGGGCTTGTGCTGCTTCTTGACGTACTTGATCGGGTCCTGACCCTCCGGGATCTCGATCTTGAACATCCGGATGGCTGTCGCGGCGTGAGGGTCGTATCCGGGCCCCCCGTTGCAGAACCCGTCGACCGCAACTCGATCGTCCGAGACATGGGCGGCGATCCGCAACTCGATCTGGCTGAGGTCGCGGAACATGAACGACCACCCCGGCGGCGCCTCGAACAACCCCTTGACCGAGTCGCCCCCCTTCTCCTCGCGAGGTAGCAGGACGACGAGCCGCTCGGTCCACCGACCCGACACGGTCGTGTGGAGCTTGTAGTCCGGGTAGTAGCGGTCGCCGACGAGCAGGTTGCGCAGGCCATCGACGTACGTGCCCTTGAGCTTGACGAGCCGGCGGTGCCGCTGGATCAGCTTGATGATCGGGTGGACCGTTTCCAGGGACGCGAGCGTCTCCTTGTCGGTCGAGTAGTACCCGTTCTTGCCTCGATCGCCGATGGGGGTCAGGTGGAGCTTGTCGAACAGGATGACGGAGAGCTGCTCGGGGGAGCCGGGGTCGAAGTCATGGCCGGCTCGCTCGATGATCTCGGCGGTCAGGCTGGTCAACTCCTCCCCGATCTCCCGGCTGACCTGGTCGACCTTGGCCGTGTTGGCCGGCACGCCCGTCACCTTCATCTCGGCGACGGCGTCCAGGACCGGCATGATCGTGCGGATGTAGAGGGGCCAGAGCCCTTCGTCCTTCAGGCGAGCCTCGAACAACTTGACGAGCCGGAAGGTGTAGTAGGCATCGGCGCACCCGTAGGGCGCGAGCGTGTCGAGCGGGACGTAGTAGTAGCGGCCGAGGTGCTGGTCGTAGAAGTCGAGCGCACGTTCCAGGTCGATCTCGTACTGGTGGGCCTTCGGATCGATGTAGGTGCCGGCGCAGACCTTCAACTTGTGGACCGACTCGCTGCGCGTCTCATCGAGGAGGGCGTGCGCCATCATGCCGTCCGACTGGAAGCCGGGCACCCGGATGCCGAAGCAGTTGCGCATCCAAGTCACATCGAACGTGCCGTTCCAGGTGAACCGATCCTTGCCCGGGTCCTCCAGCTCCCGCTTGAGGTCGGCGACGACCCGGTCGAACAGGCATGACCTCTTGGATGACCGCTTCAGGAAGGTGTCGCCATCGGGGTTGCGGTAGAGGGGGAGGTAGGCGGCCGTGCTCTCGTTCCAGCAGAACGAGATGCCGATGACCTTCTCGTCCCGGCCGCCGACCTCGACGAACTCGGTGTCGTCGCTCTTGCCCTTCCCGCGGGTCGGGTGGGTCGTCTCGATGTCCCACGCGTACTCCCTGGCACCCGCCAGGCTGTCGAACAACCAGTTGACGTCCGCCTCGGAGGTGCAGAGGCGGAACTGGACGTTCCGGGGCGCAGGGCGCGGAGCTAGACCGAGCATTGCCTACTGAACGGCCGTGTTGGTGATCTTGCTCCACCGCCGGAGCTGCTCGTACTGGCAGCCCTGATTCGAGCACTCCAACCACTGGGTCACGACCAAACCGGTCCCCTCTTCGCGGGCGACCTTGAAGTTGGCCTTCCGGCAGACCGGACACTGCACGTCCGTCGCCATCCCGACCGTCGACGGCGGGGGCTCGATCGGCGGGGGCTCGACCGGCGGGAGGATGATCTCGACCTTCGCGCCCGTCATCGGGCAGATCAACTGGAAGGCGGCCCCAACCTTGGGGTCCCAGGCGGGCACCCCGTCGGCGGCCGTGAAGGTGTGGACCCCGTTGCACGCCGGGCAAGGATCCTGCTGGGTCATCTCGTACTCGCGCCGCATCCTTCGTCTCCCTTCGCTGAGCCGGTCGTACTCCTGACAGGCCAGGCACATCCGGTCGGGTGAGCACGGCGGATCGGGGTCGGATCGGACCAGTTCGGCAACTGGACGGCCCGACAGATCCAGGGTCGCCCGCCTACGCCGCGTCTTTGCCGACGACATGAGCCTCGACGATACGGTCGCCGAACATCTCGGCGATCATGTCGGCGACCTCTTCGGCCCGACCCTGCACCCGGACGGCCGCAATGAGAGGGCCGGTGTGCTCACGTTCGACCTCGGCGGGCTCGACCTCGGCGGGCTCGACGGCAAGCGGAGCGGCCTTGGGCGGAGCGGCCTTGGGGGCGTCGGCCTTCTTCGTGGGCGGAGCGGCCGGCACGGGTGTGGGGGCAGGGGCGGGCTCCACGGCCTCGGGCGGCTCGTCCTCGACGGGGACGGGCGGGGGCGGTTCGATCGTGGGGGCGGCCGGGGCAGGCGCTTCACACCACTCCGGCTTCTTCTTCTCGATGAGGGTGATGAGGGTCGTCTGCCGCTTCTTGAAGAGATCCTGCTCGGTGTAGCCGAGCGCCAGGCAGAGCTTGGCGAGCTGGTCGCGATCGAACGCCCGCCACCCTTCCGGCGGCCCTCCCGCCACCGACACGGCCGACGCGGCTGCCATGATGGCGTCGGGCATGGGGGCGGACGGAGGGACGAGCGGAGGGGCCGTTCCAACAGCCTCGGGGGCGGGGGCGGCCTCAGCCTCCGGCGCAGTCGGGGGCGGGGGCGGGGGCGGAGCCGCCTTGGCCTGCTTGATGGCCATGATGGCGTCGTACAGCTCGGGGGGAACGGGGTAGGGGGTCCCGTCCGCCGGCTTGACCAACCCGGTCAGGAAACGGTCGCGGACCCCCTGGATGCCAGCCCGCTCCGCCCGGTAGATCGCACAGGCGATCTGCACGCGGCACCCCCGGCACGGGTAGACGTTGTTCCTCTTGTCGAAGAAGTCGAAGTCGATCTGCGTGAAGCAGGACCCGATGTGCTGGTTGAGCAGGGCGGCTTCGTAGGTCGAGCCCGCCATGCTGTTGATGTCGGACACGACTTGAGGGGTCATCGCCACATGAACGGTCATTTGGAAATCGCTCCTAGCATGAGTTGGGGTCAGACAACCATCAGGGAGAGGAGGGCACGAAACGGCCCATCACGTAGCCGGATGGCCTTCTGACCGAGCGCCAACTGGACGGTCTCGCCACTCACGGCGGCCAGCGTGCTGATCAGATCCTTGATGTTGCATGTCCCCGACCACGGTTGTGGCGTCATCGACTGGCCGAGGAACTTCTCCGATGCGGTCGCGGCCCGCATGGACGACCGAGTCGTCACCTCGAAGATGGTGTCGGGACCGACCTGCCCGACAACCGACAGGGAAACGTGTTCGTCTTCCTTGGCCAGCACGACGGAGACGGCCCGCAACGCTCCAACCAGATCGCTCGTACGGGTGATCGCCTCGATCACGCTGACGTCGGCGAAGAGGTCGTCGAACTGGCGGGTGAAGCCATCCCGGATGGGAGAGACGCGAAGGATCGTGTCGGACGACCGGAACAGCAACGAACCATCCGCTACCCCCCAGCCCGTCAATTCCCCGATGCGGGTGACCTCGACGGCCGAGTCGCGCGACATGCAGAAGCGCCCCTCTCCTGGGCAGACCAACCGGATGGCATGGATGTGGCGGCCCCGCTTCACCGACGCGACCAGCAAGCTGCCCGCTTGACGTTCGAGCAGGATGCCGTTCTGGTCGTCCTTCGTGATGATGGCGGCCGTCTTGATGATCGCGTCCTGAAGGCCAGCGGTGTCGAGCCATACGTCCGGCTCACGGATCTGCCAGTCGAAGGCGGCGTTCACAACCCGGGGGAGGCGCATGCGGAACTCGCCGTGGACCAGCATGACGGACGTGTCGGTCACACGCAGCTCGACGGGACGGTCGGAGTCCCGCTGGGTCAGCGCCTTGGCGAGGGGGTCGGCCTCGATGTAGACGACGGGCAGGTCGCCCTCGATCGGAACGACCGTCTGGATCCGGCAATCGAGCCCAACGGCCACGACGGACAGGACCCCATCACGACCTTCGAGCCGAGCGACGTCGCCAACGTGAGCCGCCTTCGTAGCGGCGACGTCGAACCGTCGGATGTCCGCAACCTTCACCATCCGTTCTTCTCCAGCAGGTTCTCGCGGATGGCGTGCAGGCGATCGAGACGCTTCTGGTGCTCCGCCTTGGTGGCGGCGATCATCCGGTCCCGTTGGCTGCGCAGCTTCCGGCGCTCGACCTGATCCGACTCCCGCGAGATCCGCTCCGCGTACCTCTCCTTGATGGTCGCGATGGCGGTGTCGCGCCGACGGATCACCTCGACCAGGTTGTGGACCAGCCGTTCCGCCTTGTCGCCGATCGAATCCATCACCCTCTTGCGTTCGGCGACCGCCCCCTTGTGCTTGGGCCGCCGACCCGTCATCGCGTACTCGGTGATCAACTTGCCCACGTCCTGGAGGGTGACGAACCGGTTGCTTCCGACCTGCACGGACGCGATGTGCCCGCGCTCGACGTGCTGGGTGATGGCTTGACGGGTGACACCCGCGATCCTTGCGGCGGCCGACAGAGAAACGAGCCCCTCGGCTAGCTTCTCGGCGGCTGCCAAAACCCTCGTGTTCGACATCCGGCCCTCACTCTAGTTCGAGGAACTGTAGCTCCCGCGTGTTGCACATGTCAAGCAATTTCCCAACCGACTCACCGGTAAGGCGATCGGGGTCCTTGATCCCTTCAGGCAGCTCCCCCACGTACGCCGGCACCATCGCGGCCGACAACTCCGCCACGATCGCGGCCGCCCGCTCCTGCTCCTCCCGGCGCGGCCGCCCGTCCGGACCGTTGTCAAGCAGGACGCAGACGGGTGCGTCGTAGATGCGGGAGAGGGTGACGATCTGGTTGAGCTGAGCGGGCGATGCCGACGACGTCGACAGCCCACCAGCGGGCAGCCCAAGCGTCCACATGCGAAGCGTGTCGAACTGGCCCTCCACGACGAAAATGCGCTCGGCCCACGCGACCCCCCGAAACCGCCAGGCGCCGTACAGGTGGCGAGCCGCAATGCCGTGGGGAGCCTGCTGGAAGCGGCTGCCGTGGTCCTCATCGGACATCCGACGCGCCGAGTACGTCGCGTACTCCCCATCCAACGACCAGTAAGGAAACACGAGGTAGCCACGGAACGGACCGGCGGCATCGTCGCCGAAGTGCAGGCCGAACGCCAGGGCGTCTTGCAGGCAGTAGCCCCGCTCACGCAGGTACGTGGGGAACCGCTGGCCCGACACGGCGACCAGATTGTCGGGGAAAGGGTTGACAGTTGGGCGGGCGGGCTTTGCAGCCTTGGTGCCGGGGTAGTCGTCGACGTCGAACGGGTTGGGTCGGTCGACCTTCGCGCACGCCTCCCGCCAGCCAACCTGCTCGACGAGCATGACGAGCCGAGCGATCTCCGTGCTCGACCGCCCGCAGGACGCCGCCTTGCACTTCCACTTGCCTGTCGTGAGGTTGAGGCCGAAGGATGGGTGGCCATCCTGGTGGAAGGGGCAGCGGACGTTGTACCAGCCCGACCCCCCGACCCTACCGCCCGGGATCTTCGACTGCGCCCACGCCAGGATATCGAACGCCATCAGCCCCGCCACCAAGGCCGGAACGCCAGGATCTCGGCGACCGACGGGAACGCCCCCTCGAACCGCCAGGCACGGTCGTCCAGGTAGATGCCGGCTACCACCTTGCGGCCCGTCACCCGGATGGCCTCGGCCGCCTCGACGTCCAGGCCGTGCTGGACGAGCCATCGCCGCACCGCCCGACCGACAAGCGGCTCGGCCGTATCGTCGAGGTGGTCGTCGAGCGGCACGCACCTCGACGTCACGATCGAGATGGTGAAGTCGGCGGCCAACAGCATGCGGATGAAGTTGATGGCGCCGGGGATGGGCTCGCCGGTCAGCGCGTCGGCCGCCACCCACACGCCGTCCCAGCCGTGCAGGACGCCGTCGAGGTCGAGGGCGATCGACCGCTTCAGGATGTCGTCGGTCATGCCGCCCCCAGAAGCCGGGCGACCAATCGGTCGACCCACCGGACGACCGCGAGGGCGATGCGGTAGCGGAGCGGGTAGCGGGTCATCGGACGTCCTTCATCATGAGGGTCTCGGCGAGCCCCCCAAACCAGCCGAGCGTGCTGTTCGCGATGCACATGCGCGAGTAGTCGCAGACGAGCGGGACCTCCCCGCTCGACGCGTTCTGCCGGTTGGCCAACACCGACATCTTGAGGCGGTCGTCGACGGCATCCTGGTTGACCCGTGAGACACCGACCAACGCGTTGACCGCCTGGGGGATGCCGATCGACTTGCCAAAGTCGCTGGCGTCCAGGTGCTCCTTGTTGATCGCCTCCGCCTTGGCCTGCACGGCCGTCACGACGATGCGGGGCCGCAGACCTCCCCGCTTCGTGTCCTTGGCGTGCCGCTGGAGATCCCAGATGACCGTCTCCTGGTTGATCCGCTCCTCACGGTCGCGCCGATCCTTCGGGATGCCGATCAGGTTGGCGTAGTCCCAGATGGTCACGTCCGCCTCGAACCCCTCCTCCGCCTGAAGGACGTCGAGCTGGCCCTCCACGTCCGCGACGGTCGTGACCTTCGGGTCCGCCTGGATGATCTTGAGACGCACGTTCAGCCGACGGCACAAGTCCATCATGAAGGCGTCGGCCCGCTTCCACTCGTCCGGCTTGAGCAGCTCGGCACGGCCGCCAACGAGGTCGTTGTAGTCCAGCTCCATCAGCCGGGAGAAGTGGCGGTCGCGCGTCAACTCGTACTGGTTCTCGTAGACGATCTGGACGACGTTGTAGCCGTGCAGGAGGGCGGCGAGGGAGAAGTGGTTGAGGATGATGGACTTCCCGACCTTGAAGCTGCCCAGCACGGCCGTGACGGTCGCCTCGTGAAGCCGGAGAAACTTGTCGATCTGGGGGATACCGATCTGGAACTGCTTCTTGAGGCCCGGGTTGTCGCGCGTCCTCGCCCAATCGGCCTTGGCGGCTTCGTAGTCGCCCATGAGGTCGTGGACCTCGACGTCTTGCAGGATGGTGGCGGCCTCCCAGGTCGTCCGGGCGGCGGCATCGAGGGCGAGCCGCATCGAGCGGGTCCGCCGGTAGCCCGTCTGGGCCGCCTCGAAGCCGGTCGAGTACATCCGCCAGGCCATGTGCTCGCGGAAGTCCTGGACGGCCTGGTCGCCCCACGTGATCTCGATCGAGTACAGGACCCACAGGACCGTCCGCATGGCCTGGAGCTTGTCGGGGTCGTCGTACTCGCGGGCCAACATGATGTCGACATACTCCCAGGGGGGCGTGACGTCGTGCTCGTCGAGGTAGCGGGCGACGATCGGGACGAACCACTGGTACGCCGCGACCGACAGGTGGTCGGCCCGGATGCCTCGCAGGACCCGCGCGAGCCGCGGGTGCCACCTCTGCACGACCATCGCGAGGAACTGGCGCTCGGTGGCCGTCTGGGCGGACGTGTTCTCGATGTCCAGCGAGGGCGGGGGTGCCGACATCGCCGCCATCACCAACCCCCTCGGTTGCCACTCAGCGGACGACGGCGATCCCCGTTCGCCGACGAGACCTTCACGATCGACATGTTGGCCATCAGGGACTCGATGTGATCGCCGTGGCGCTGTCGGAACTGGTCGGGGGAATCGTGGCCGATCAGGATGGTGACGCCTCGACCATTCCGACGCTCCCGAAGCATCTGCTCCATCATCTCGCGGCCGCTCGCCGCCCGCCGCTCATCCCGGTTCTCCCGACCTAGCTCGTCGATGCAGAGCAGGTTGGCGGTCAAGATGTCGATCTCACGAGAGTCCCCTTCCGACCAGTTGGCCAGCACCTCGCGGAACCCATCCCGCCCCTTCCAGTGGGCCCGGTCGGCCACGTCGCCGGAGAGCATGTACCAGGCGAGGTAGTCGTTGTGGATGGCGGTTGCAAGGGAGGACCACTCGGCAGGGCCGTTCGGCACGGACGACCGGTAGAGCCAGCGGTAGAGGTGGCGGACGACGAGGTGGGCGAGCGTCGTCTTGCCAATCCCGATGTCCTCCCCCCAGATGTACATCCCCCGCCCCTCCCGCCACACCCGCTCGGGGCTGGTGAGGTAGCGGTCGAGGGGGCCGCGGTCGTCGACCAGGATGGTCTCGATGTCGTGACGGAAGAGGGTTGGGTCGAACCCGAAGTCGGCGTGGCGGTGCATGCAGGAGAACAGGATCAAGCACTCGCACTCACGCAGGGGATCGTTGGTGCCGTAGTGGAACTGGCAGCCCGTCTTCTCGTCGATGGCCGGGTAGCCCGACGGATTCTTGCACGCCCCCAGCAACTCCGCCTTCCACTCGAACTTGAGGGATGGGCTGATCTCGCGCTTCACAGCGTCTTCCTCCACGCGACTTCCTGGCCGTTCCACCGGCCGTCTTGGTCGACCGCTTCAGGGTTGCTGCCGAATTTCATGTACAGGTCCAGGGTGGGCGGGTCCCGGATGAGAGCCTGCCGGAACCACCAGTCCCGTAGGTCCCGCTCGCTCGCAAACAGCCGGCGGAACTCCGGGAAGTTGGCGGGCGTGACGATCAAGGCGGTCTCCTGACGGTGGTGGTACTCGGCCCGGAAGTAGTCGCCGTTGATCGCCCGATAGGAGAAGCGGTCGACCGACGTGACATCCGCGAACGTGCCGGTCAACCGGGGGCCGGAGCCGCGGTGCTGGTTGACCGAGTTGGCGAGGTGCTGGGCGTTGGGTCGGAACCCGGCCGCCACCCCCCTGGACAGATCGACGGAGTCGGGAATGCCGAGGAACCGGTGGAGCGGCTCGGTCGCGCGGGCGGTTGCATCGGCGAAGGGGTCGCGCGTCTTCTCGATCAAGTCCCAGACGCTCGGGTAGAGGGTGGCGCGGTCGCTCTGGCGGCGGAGCTGCTCGCCGTAGTCCGTCCAGTTGGCGTACCGGGCCCCCCAGTAGTCCTGGGCGCCGTACTGGTCGATCCGGTCGATCGACCCGATCAACCAACCGATCGACTTGCAGTAGGCGGCCGAGACGGTCGGGTCGTTGACGCCGCCCCGCCGGACCGCCCGCCCCCCGCCCTCGGGGAACACGCGGGCCGCGACCTCCAGGGCGCCCGGCTGGCCCGGCCGGCTCACCACCCGCCAGAGCTGCTCGGCCGCGAACCCCGTGACGATCGGGCGGACCAGCCAGTAGAGCGCGGACGACAGCGTTGCCGTCAGGCTGGTCAGCTCGCGGGCGTCCGCCACCCAGCAGGAGACCGCCGCCCAGAGGGCCGGGTCGTAGTCGCCGTCACGGATGTTGGTCAAGAATGCGGACACCTCCGTGAGGTCGTCGGGAAGGGCCGTCCCGAACCACAGGGGAGCACGAGAGGGATCTCCAGGTTCGAGCGTCCGGTAGATCACACGAGCGTTCAGGATGGCGACCGAGAGGATGCCGTCGAGGACAGTTCCCGGATGACTTGCCGATACCCTCGAAGACGAAGAGGGAGGCAGCGCTGTGCCGCCGCGCGATCCGCCTTCTATATTCAACCTCTTTCCGACCATTGATTCACTATCCCTCTTACTACCTTTAAGGCAAAACTCGATTTCTGAGTCATTCCCAGTACTTGGCGATCGAGAAGGGGGTAGTCCTGACCCCCTTAAGGGGGTAGTCCCTGACCCCTTAAGGGGGTAGTCCTGACCCCCTTGAGGGGG
>Ga0210138_1000001_pt1 | contig 84955 bp, 87 predicted proteins | sample Browns_ThreeSqC__FD_184850 | JGI IMG/M metagenome (GOLD analysis project Ga0210138, IMG submission 184850) | Wetland microbial communities from the San Francisco Bay, California, USA, that impact long-term carbon sequestration -... | ecosystem: Environmental > Aquatic > Marine > Wetlands ... | reverse complement strand
CGCTCGACCTCGCCCTTGGCGGCGAAGCGCTCGTAGAACCCTTCGGCGCGGAACTCGCGCGCACGCTCGGCCCAGGGCGCGAGGCGCTCCTCCCAGCGGCCCTGCCGTCCGGCCTCGGGTTCGGCGTCCTGTCGCGCCAAATCGGCGCAGACGCGAATGAAGGCCTTCAAGGTCACCGGCTTGGTGACCATGTAGCTGTCGTTGCCCCAGCAGGCGTCGCCGAAGGCCGCCCGCGCGGCCTTGAGGAAGTCGCGCACCACCGCGTAGTAGCGCGGGACCTCCTTGCCGCTACCGCCGGCGAGCTGGATCGAGCGCCAGCGCCCCCGCACCCAGCGGTGCAGCTCGTTGAACAGTTCCGCCTGCAGGATCCACTTGTCGCGCTGGCTGCGCCCGCCGAGCCGGTTGATGCGGTAGCGCAACGGGCTGTCGCCTTCGCTGTACAGGCGCTCGACCAGCCGCGCGGCGAAGCGCCGGTCGGGCGCGGCGAAGGACACGCGCTCGTACAGATCGACCAGGTGGCTCTTGTTGATGCGCGTCGGCGTCGAGTTGATGATGACGAACATCTCAGTGGCGAAATCCTCGCTGCGACCATCGAAAATGATGCATGGAACCTGGATGCCCCGCGCCTCGTCCGGCTTGTCCTTCATGTAGAAATGCAGCGCAGCCAGGCGGTGCTGGCCGTCGATGATGAGGAACTTCGAGCCCGGCTCGGCGAGCCGTCCTCCCCCGTCGGCATTGTCGGACTGAAAGCGCAGGGTCTCGGGGGTAAACAGCAGCACCGTGCCCGGAATCGGCGGCTGTGTCACCGCGGTTTCGTAGAAGTTGCGCAGCGCCTTGACCTTGGCGCGCGACAGCGTTCTCTGGAACGCCTTGTCGGTGCGCTCGATCTTCGAGATGAACTGCGCGATGTCGTCATCGTGCGCGATGCGCGCGGGCGCTATTTCCTCGCCCTCCCCGTAGAAACGGCTGATGAAACGGACCTTGGACAGGAGGTCCGCCGCCCGGTAATTCGCAAAGTAGAAGATCCCGTCTTTTTGCCGGATCTGGGTCGCGTGCATAAGGCCCCTGTCTCCCTCGGGTTCCGCCCCCCCTCGGCGGGTTCGGCCGAATATACCCGAGCCGGGCCCGGGGGCGAAAAGGAAAACGCCGCCCGAAGGCTCAACTCGGACAGACCGGCAGCATCAGAGCCTGCAGCACCTCGGCGGTACGCATGCTCTGCACGAAAGCCACCACGCCCGCGCTCCCGGGCAGCGCCGAAGGCAGCTTCAGTCGCCGGCGCAGCGTCAGCTCGCCGTCGCGCCCGAATGGCATCGGGCCCCACCAGCCGAAGGCGACATGGTCGTGTTCGAGCCTGCGCCCGGAATTCTCGCCCGAGCGCACCGCGGTACTGAATCCGCTCGCGGTGGTGGCAAGCATCAGGGCATGCGACTGCGGTGCCGCCCGGGAGGCTTCATCGAGCAGGCGTGCCTGCACCTGGACCTCGATTTCCGCATCCGATCGGCCGGCAATCGAAAGCACGATCTGCGCACGTGCCGGGCGCGCGTTGATTCGCGCCGCCGCGGCATCGAAGTCCCCGTGCGACCAGCGACGGTAGTCGAGTCCCTGGAGAAGTACCTGCGGCGTATACACGACGCGCTCGCGCCGCAGCTCCGCCAGCGCCCGCTGGCGCGCGGAAAAGGCAGCCTGTGCGAAACGGTCTTTCCAGCCGATGTAGTCCCAGTAATCGACATGCCAGGCGATCGGCACCACGCCGGTCGGCTGCACCGAGCCTGCGCTCAGTGCGGAGAGCCAGCGGTCCGCAGGAGGGCAGCTGTTGCAGCCCTCCGACGTAAACAGCTCGACCAGAACGTTTGTGCCAGCGGTGGTCGCCGCACGGCAGTCCGCTGCACCCGCCGGCTCAATTGGTGCCAGGCCAGCGCATGCGACCGCGAGCAGGACAGTCAGACGTTGCTTGCTGCGCCGCAACATCGTCGCGCCTGGCTCCAATTGCCGCAATCCATCCGTCTTCACAGGGCTTGGTCCGGGAAGACCACTCGGACATGACAGGCCGGCGGGCGGACAGGGCTCCCGCGCCGCCGTTAACGGCGCCTCAGCACCGCGCTCAGGCGCTCGTATTTTCGCGAGCGTGCACGCGCTCCAGCGCGGGGGTTTCGCCGGCGGCGGCGCGTTCGCCCTTGAACATGGCGGGCGCCAGACCGTGGCGATCGAGCAGGCGATAGAACTCGGTGCGGTTGCGTCCGGAAAGGCGTGCCGCGTGCGTCACATTGCCTTCGGTGATCTTCAGCACCCGCACCAGATAGTCTCGCTCGAAGGCGCGCCGCGCCTCATCGAGCGAGGCCAGCGTCGGCGGTGCGCCCCCCACCGACTGCCGGACGAGCTCGGCCGAGATGACGTCGCCCACGGCGAGTGCCGCGGCCTGCTCGACGACATTGAGCAGCTGACGCACGTTGCCGGGCCAGGGTGCTCCGATGAGCAGTTCGGTGGCCTCGGTCGCGAGCTCGAGCCGCGGGCGGCCGTAGCGCGCCGCCAGGCGCGCGAGAAAATGCTTCGCCAGCAGAGGAATATCCTCGCGGCGCTCCGCCAGGGACGGCAGGGTCAGTTTTACCACGTTCAACCGGTAGTACAGGTCCTCGCGGAAAGCGCCCGCCGCAATGCGCTCTTCGAGCTTGCGGTGCGTCGCCGAGATGATGCGCACGTCGACGTCGATCGCCTCATTGGCACCGACCGGGCGCACCGCGCGCTCCTCGAGGGCGCGCAGCAGCTTGACCTGGATCGCGCCCGGCATGTCGCCAACTTCGTCCAGCAGCAGCGTGCCGCCGTCGGCCGCCTGGAACAGGCCACGCCGGTCCTGCGTCGCGCCGGTGAACGCGCCCCGCTTGTGCCCGAACAGCTCGCTCTCGAGCAGGCCCTCGGGAATCGCCCCGCAGTTCACCGCTACGAACGGCGCACGGGCCCGTGGGCTCGCGAAATGGATCGCGCGCGCCAGCAGCTCCTTGCCCGAGCCGCTCGAGCCGAGAATGCAGACGTTCGAATCCGTGCTCGCCACGCGCTCGGCCTGCGCGAGCACGTCTTCCATCAGCGGCGAGCGCGTCAGGATGTCGCTGCGCCATACGGCCGTCGACCCGGGGGCGACCGGCGATATGCGCAATGCCTCGGCGACCGCTTCGAGCACCACCTGGCCGTCGAACGGCTTGGCGAGGAACTCGAACACACCGCGCTTCATCGCCTCGACGGCGTCCGGAATGGAGCCGTGCGCCGTCAGCACGATCACTGGCAGAGAAGGCGCCTCGCGATGGATCGCGTCGACGATGGCGAGCCCCTCGGCACCCTCGCCGGGCAGATCGGTGATCGCGACGCGCGGACGCGCCACCGCGAGTTGTGCCAGCGCGGATTTCAGGGTCGCGGCGACGACCACCTCGTAGCCCGCATTGGTCAGCCTCGAGCTGAGCAGCTGGACCTCGTCCCGGTCGTCGTCGATGAGGAGGACGCGAGGCCTCTCCCGGCTCATGCCGCCCCCCTCCGCCCCGGCTGAGTCCCAGCAAACATGTCCATATAATCGAGGCAAAGCATTGTACAAGGTAGGGCGAATGTCACAGTCGCCGGGCGGAGACATCCGCGGTGTGGAGTCCGTCACCGGAGGCAATACGGGCGCGGGGCGGCCAACGCGCGTGTGCGTGATCGCGGCGCTCGCATCGAACGGCGTCATCGGCGCCGGCGGACGGCTGCCGTGGCGCCTGCCGGATGATCTGAAGCGGTTCAAGGCGCTCACCGTGGGGCATCCGGTCATCATGGGACGGCGCACCTGGGAATCGATCGGCCGTGCGCTGCCCGGGCGGCGCAACATCGTGATCTCACGGCGGCCCGGCTTCACCGCGCCCGGCGCCGAGGTCGCCGCGTCGCTCGATGCGTCGCTTGCGCTTTGCGGCCGCGCTGAGCTCGCCTTCGTGATCGGCGGCGCAGAGCTCTACGCGGCCGCGCTGCCGCTCGCCGACGCGCTCGAACTGACGGAAATCGACGCCCCAGTCGAAGGTGACACAAAGTTTCCGGCCTTCGACCGCAGCGCATGGCGCGAAGTCCGGCGCGAGCCCCATCGCAGCGCGGTCGGCCTGCGCTTCGACTTCGTGCGCTACGAGCGCGTGGCGCTCAGATCCGCGGCAGCGTGACGCCGCGCTGGCCCTGATACTTGCCGCCGCGGTCGCGGTAGGAAGTTTCGCAGACCTCGTCCGACTCGATGAAGATCACCTGGGCGACGCCTTCGTTGGCGTAGATCTTCGCCGGCAACGGCGTGGTATTGGAGAACTCCAGCGTCACGTGCCCTTCCCACTCGGGCTCGAGCGGCGTCACGTTGACGATGATGCCGCATCGCGCATAGGTCGACTTGCCAAGGCAGATGGTGAGCACGCTGCGCGGGATGCGGAAGTACTCCACCGTGCGCGCCAGCGCAAACGAGTTCGGCGGGATGACGCAGACCGCGCCCTTGAAATCGACGAACGACTTCTCGTCGAACGCCTTCGGATCGACGATGGTCGAGTTGATGTTGGTGAAGATCTTGAATTCGTCCGAACAGCGGATGTCGTAGCCGTAGCTGGAGGTGCCGAACGACACCACGCGCCCACCTCCCACCGAGCGCACCAGTTCCGGCTCGAAGGGCTCGATCATGCCGCGCTCGCGCGCCATGCGGCGAATCCACTTGTCGGACTTGATCGTCACGTGTTCTGCACGACGATGCTGGGAAACTTGGACGTCATGTCCTTCTGCGCCTCGGCGATCTTGACCGCGCAGCGTCGCGCGATGCGCCGGTAGATTTCGGCCACCGTGCCTTCGGGGTCCGCAACCACCGTCGGTCGCCCGGAGTCGGCCTGCTCGCGGATGCCGGCATCGAGCGGCAGCTGGCCGAGCAGCTCGGTACCGTATTCGCGGCACATCTTGTCCGCGCCACCCGAGCCGAAGATGTGGCTCTCGTGTCCGCACTGCGGGCACACGTGAAGCGCCATGTTCTCGACCACGCCGAGGATCGGGATGCCCACTTTCTCGAACATCTTGAGGCCCTTGCGCGCGTCGATGAGCGCGATGTCCTGCGGCGTGGTGACGATGACCGCACCGGTGACCGGCACCTTCTGCGCGAGCGTGAGCTGGATGTCCCCCGTACCGGGCGGCAGGTCGACCACCAGATAGTCGAGGTCGCGCCAGCGCGTATCGCGCAGCAGCTGCTCGAGCGCCTGCGTCACCATCGGCCCGCGCCAGACCATCGGCGTATCGGCGTCGATCAGGAAGCCGATCGAGATCGCCTGGATGCCGTGCCCTTCCATCGGTTCGAGGCTCTTGCCGTCCTTCGACTCCGGGCGGCCCGAAATGCCGAGCATCATCGGCTGCGACGGCCCGTAAATGTCGGCGTCGAGCACACCCACCGAGGCGCCTTCGGCGGCGAGCGCAAGCGCGAGGTTCACCGCCGTGGTCGACTTGCCGACACCGCCCTTGCCCGAGGCCACGGCAATGATGTTCTTGATGTTCGGGATCAGCTTCACGCCGCGTTGCACCGCGTGCGGCACGACTCTCGAGTGCACCTCGACGCTGACGTTCGCGACGCCCGCATCACGCAGGGCCTGGGTGACCATGCGCCGAATCGGTTCGAACTGGCTCTTGCCGGGATAGCCCAACTCGATGCCGAGCGAGGCGCGATCTCCGGCGAGTTTGAGATTCTTCACCGCGCGCGTGGTGACGAAATCCTTGCCGGTATTCGGGTCGACGAGTCCGCGCAGGACGTCCTGGATCTGTGATTCGCTGAGGGCCATGAGTGCTGCTTGTGGTGAACTCGGAAAAGCCGCTTAGTGTACCCAAATCGGCGTTTCAGCGTCGGTTTGCCCCTACGCGCTTTGCTAGAATTCGCGCTCCTTGCGCACTCGCGCCCCGCATCCGATGTCCTCCCGCCGGCTTTTCGTCACCACTGCGCTGCCGTACGCCAACGGCGCGTTCCACATCGGTCACATCATGGAGTACATCCAGGCCGACGTCTGGACGCGATTCCAGCGCATGCAGGGCCATGCAGTGCACTTCATGGGGGCCGACGACGCGCACGGCGCGCCGATCATGCTGGCGGCGGAAAAAGCGGGACAGTCGCCCGAGGCCTTCATCGCCGGGATCCAGGCCGGGCGCAAGCGCACGCTGGACGGCTTTCATCTCGCGTTCGATCACTGGCACTCGACGCATTCGCCCGAGAACACGGCGCTTTCGCAGGACATCTACCGCAAGCTGACTCGGGCCGGGCTGGTGTACCGCAAGTCGATCGAGCAGCTCTTCGACCCGGTCAAAGGCATGTTTCTCGCCGATCGCTACATCAAGGGCGAGTGCCCGAACTGCGGCGCGAAGGATCAGTATGGCGACGCCTGCGAGAACTGCAGTTCGGTCTATTCCGCGACCGCGCTCAAGAACCCCACCTCGACGCTCTCCGGCGCGACACCGCTGCCGAAGACCTCGGAGCACTATTTCTTCAAGCTGTCGGACGCGGAATGCGTTGCCTTTCTGCGCGACTGGCTGCAGCGGCCGGGACGACTGCAGCCCCAGGTGGTGAACAAGGCCTGGGAATGGCTCAGCGGCGAGGGCGACCGGGCTCTCGGGGACTGGGACATCTCGCGCGACCCCCCCTACTTCGGCATCCGCATCCCCGACATCGCGGAGGAGAAGTACCTCTATGTCTGGCTCGACGCGCCAATCGGTTATCTCGCCGCGCTGAAGAGCTACTTCGACTCCGGCAAGGCGCGCTCGAACGGGGAAATGCGCAGTTTCGAGGATTTCCTCGCGGCCGAGGACACCGAGCAGATTCACTTCATCGGCAAGGACATCATCTACTTTCACACCCTGTTCTGGCCGGCGATGCTGCGCTTTGCGGGCCCGCCCTACCGCGTGCCCGACCACGTCTACGTGCATGGCTTCATCGGCGTGTCCGGCGAGAAGATGTCCAAGTCGCGCGGCACCGGGATCGATCCGCTGCGCTACCTCGAGCTCGGCATGAATCCGGAGTGGCTGCGCTACTACATCGCGGCGAAGCTGAACGCGAACGTGGAAGACGTCGACTTCAATCCGGATGACTTCATCGCGCGCGTCAACAGCGATCTGGTGGGCAAGTACGTCAACATCGCGAGCCGCGCGACAGGATTCATCGCGCAGCACTTCGATGGCAAGCTCTACGAGGTGCCTGCGAGCGACGCGGATGTCCAAAGCGCCCGGGCGGTCGCGCTCGCTTCGGCGGACGCGATTCGCGAGGCCTACGAGGCGCGTGAGTTCGGCAAGGTGGTGCGCGAAGCGATGCACCTCGCCGACGTTGCGAATCAGCGCTATGACCAGGCGCGGCCATGGGCCCTCGCAAAGGACCCGGCCCAGCGGGCCTTGCTGCATCGGGCATGCAGCGAGGCGCTCGAGACGTTCTTCGTGCTCACGATCTACCTCGCACCGATTCTTCCCGCGACGGCGTCCCGCGTGGCGCGCGAGCTCTTCGGGCTGGGGCGCGAACTGTCGTTTGCCGATCTCGGTGTGCGTCCGCGGCAGGTAGGCACCTTCAAACATCTCATGGCGCGCGTAGAGGAAAAGCAGCTCGACGCCCTGTTCGCGCCGCCGCCCGCCGCGCCGGCGACGCGCTCTCCGCAAACCCATGCCGAACACCAGCAGCGTGGCACACAGAAGGAAGCCCCAGTGACCGAGCCTATTTCAATCGACGATTTTGCCAAGCTCGATCTGCGCGTGGCGCGCATCGTCGACGCGGAACAGGTCGAGGGCGCGGACAAGCTGCTCAGGCTCACGCTCGACATCGGCAGCGAGACGCGCACCGTGTTCGCTGGCATCAAGTCCGCCTATCCGCCCGAGGCTCTCAAGGGGCGGTTGACGGTGATGGTCGCCAACCTCGCGCCGCGCAAAATGCGCTTTGGCGTCTCGGAGGGCATGGTGCTCGCCGCCTCGGGCGAGGGACCGGGCATCTTCCTGGTCGCGCCAGACGCGGGCGCAGCGCCCGGCATGCAGGTCAAGTAGGCGACGCCGAGCGCCCAACAATGAAACGGGCGGCCGCAGCCGCCCGTCCCGCCTGCCGCGAGCCTTCGCTCAGGGCTTCAGGTACGCGTAGCCCTCTTCCTGCTGCAGCTTCGTCACCTGCCATACCCCGGAGGGCACGAAGCTGCTGTACTCGATGAACTGATCCTTCGACAGCTTGCGGTTCTTCAGCGTGATTTCGCAGACTTGAAACTCGACGCCTTTGATCTTCAGCCGCTCGACGAGGTCCTCGTATTTGTTGCCACGCTTGTCTTTTGCACCCTTCATCAGGAAATCGACCCCCTTGGAATGCGCTACGAACACGATCTTCGCGCTCGGATCGACCGTGAGCTGATTGTTCGCGTTGCGCAAGCCATTCGACGCCTGGTCGGTGCCCTCGTTGATGTGGTAGATCACCTTCTGCTGTCCGCCTCCGCCGCTGCCCGCGCAGCCAGCAAGAGCCATGGCGAGCACAATGCCCGCCGCGAGCCAAGCTTTCTTCATCGCCCCTCCTCCTGGTTCTCGACGGAGGGCGTGCGTGCCCCCGACCAGCGCATAATACGCGCCGACATCGCAGCGCAACCGCAAATGAAACTGATGCGCGGATAAGGCGCTCAGCGCCCGCCGCACTCGGCCGGCATCGCCCGGTTCGGGTAGCCCTGGCAGCGCCACGAAACTTTACCGCTCTGCAGTATCGGCGTCAGCGCGATCTCGATCGCGTTCTGCTCGTTCCAGCCCCGGATCTCGCCGCTCGGCGCGATGACCCACTTCAGCTCGCCGAACTTCGCATTTTTCTGCGCAGGCAGTTTGACATCCTTGCCGGAGCCATCCAGCGTCCTGGCCTGCGCCGCGACTGCAGCGACCTTCTGCTTCGCCGGCTCGGTGCCCGCAATCAGCGCCTGCGCCGCTTCTTTCGCCTCGGCGTCGGCCATCATTGGCAGTACCACGGCGACGGCCAGAAACCCGACCAGCGCCAGCACCGCCACCACGATCAGGACAGCACGCATTGCTCCCCCTGCGATGTTCACACACGTTTTGCGCGGAGCTTACCATGGAGTCCTCGCAGCACGCGCCGGGACCCCAGGTGAAATTCGGCAAAATTGCGCGCCGACTGCGCATTACGGGCACCGTGCAGGGGGTCGGATTTCGCGCCGCCCTTTGCGCAGTGGCGCGGGACCAGGGCCTCGAGGGCTGGGTGCGCAATCGCGTGGACGGTAGCGTCGAAGCCGAGGTCGCGGGCTCGTCGGAAGCGGTCAGCGCGCTCATCGAATGGGCGCAGCGCGGGCCTCCCGCCGCGCGGGTTGCCGACGTGCGCGTCGAGCCGATCGATGCGGGCGCTGCGCAGAGCGGCGGATTCATGCAACGCCCGACGCGCTAAGCGGTTCGGCGTTTAAGTGCGTTCACCACCGAGAATTCCCAGGGCCGGCAGGCAACCAGCAGCGCGACGCCGCCGCGCCGTGTTGACGGCAGCGCGCCGTCGACCTCGGCGAGCTCGTTGTACTCGGCAATCACGCGCTCGAGCCGGCGCCGAAGGACCGCGGCAGACTCGGGGGAGAGTTCGCGCGCCTCGAACTTGAGCAGCTCGAGCGCACCCGCGAAGCGCGCCGCAAGAAACTCCTGCAGCACGCGACGACCATAGGCCTTCTTCACGGGGCCGCCGGCGCGCCACTGAAAGTCCTTGGCGACGCGCAGACGCACCCGCTCGCGCGGCCCCCAGTCGATCAGCTTGAGCCGTGCCAGCCTGCCGAACGCCAGCGTCAGTGCGCTGCGACCGATGCTGTATTCGGCCAGGATGTCGTCGGCACGCCAGCCGTTCTGCAGCAGCCAGAAGATCGAGAGCAGGCGCTCGTCGGCCGCAAGCGCCCGTTCCTGCTCGAGCGAAAGCTCGACCGGCCCGTTCGCGCTGCCGCGCGCGAGACGCGCGAATTCGTAGAAATCGAGCTCGAGCACCGCGAGCACCGCCTCGAGCCGCGCCAGCGTAAAGGCGCCGCGCGAAAACATGCGCTTCACGCTCGGCTCTGAAATGCCGAGCGCCTTGGCGAGGTCGCGGTAGGTCAGACCGCGGGCGCGCAGGCTGCGCTTGAGCGTTTCGATCAGCCGCGGGTGTCCCGGCATGCGCCGCAGAGTATCAGAAAATGATACTTTTCATTTCAGTGTTGATTGATTAGCCCATGGCGAAGACACTGCGGCCGCACAGTTCCGCCGGAGGACGTCATGATGCACAGCCAGCCAGTCACCGCGAAGGGCGCCGAACCCTTCCTGCCGCGTTCTGCCGAAGACCTGTGCCGCGCCATGCGGCAAGGCTGCAGCAGCGCGGTGCGCTTCGAATCCCGCGGCCTCGACCGCGTGCTGCGCTGGGACGCACCTCGCGCTCTGATCGAGGTGCAGTCCGGCACGCCCTGGCGCGCGCTTGCGGCGCGCTTGGCACAAACGGCACCGGCATTCGAGCAGTGCCTCCTCCACGGGGCGCTTGCGGGCACCGTGGGCGACGGCGTCGCGGCCAACGCGCCTGGTCCGGACGGGCGGCCGCTGGTCGAGCTGGTAGAGGCCATCGCCCTCGTCACGCCCGATGCCACGCTGCGGCATGCCAGCCGCGTGCGCGACGCCGAGCTGTTTGCGCTCGCCGTCGGGGGTCACGGCATCTTCGGACCGGCGTACAGCGTGACGCTGCGCGTCGATGCCTTGGCGCAGGCGGCGGTACGCGCCCGGCCTGCCGAAACGCTACGGTTGCAAGCGGACGGCGAAGGTGAGCTGCATTCGACGACGCTGCTGGTTCCGCCGGAGCACATCGAGGGCTTTCTCTCCGACGCGCGTTCGCTCAGCGACGAATGGCGCGCACCGATTGCGCGCGTCGAGGTCGTGCACACAGCGCCTGAATGCGACACCGCCCTGCGCTGGGCGAAGCGCGCCTACGCAGCGGTGACGCTGCGGTTCGCGCTTCCGGCGCCGCTGGGCGCCTGCGTGCGCAGCGCGCAGCTCTGCCGCGCACTGATCGATTGCGCGATCACACGGGGTGGCAGCTTTCCGATCGCGACGACGCGCGATGCATCGCACACGCAGCTCGATGCCTGCTATCCGGAGCTGAAGGCCGTGCTGGCGGAGAAATCTCGCCGCGACCCCGATGCGCAGCTCAGCAACGCCTGGTACCGGCATCACCGGCGCCTGCTCGATGCGCAGCCGGTCACGGTGCGCTGGAATACGCCTCAGGCCGCTTCGGCGTAGACGACCTGCACGTTCTCGGGCGCGAGCCACTCGGACAGGCGCTCGATGAGCGGGCCTTCCGGGCGTACCCGCCAGGATTCGCCCAACGCCACGTCGCAGGCGGCGCGCGCGCTCTGGTAGTGCACCAGCACCGGGCAGGCGCCGTCGCCCGCCGCGCGGTAGGGTGACAGCAGCTCGCGCAACTGTTGCGCGTCCGCCTGGCCGTTCAGCGCGATGCGCAGGCGCGCCGCGTAGCGGCTGCGCAGCGCCGCGAGGTCGAGCAGGTCGTCTGCGGTGACCCGCAGCCCGCCGGAAAAATTGTCCATCTGCACCTTGCCCTGGACGATCAACAGCGCGTCTTCCTTCAGCTTGTCACGGTGCTGCTCGAACAGCTCGTTGAACACCGACAGCTCGACCTGTGCGCTCCCGTCGTCGATCACCACGACCATCATGCGGCCGCGCCGCGTCATCTGCACGCGCGCGGAATTCACGATGCCGGCGATCCAGACCCGATGCTCCGCGGGCACCAGGCTGGCGAGCGGCAGGCGCGGAAAGCCGGCGAGCTCGCGTTCATGGATGGAGAACAGATGTCCTGAAAAGCAGAACCCGAGCGCAGTTTTTTCCTCCGTCAGCTGCTGACGCAGGTCCCAGGGCTTGGCATCGACCAGCGCGCAGTCGATCCCGGCGCCGGCCTCGGCGTCGCCGAACAGGCTGGACTGCGAGGCCTGACGCTCGGCGTGCTCTGCGATCTCCAGCGCGCGACCGACCGACGCCATCAACCGGGCGCGATGTCTCTCGATCGCGTCGAATGCCCCCGCGCGCACGAGCGCCTCGATCACCCGGCGGTTGACGATGCGCTTGTCGATCCGTGCGCAAAATTCGAACAGATCGGCAAACGGCCGCTCCGCTCGGGCGCGCAGAATCGCCGCGATGGCCGACTCGCCGGTGCCACGCACCGCGCCCAGCCCGTAGCGTACGGTGTTCGCGTCGATTGGGACGAAGCGATGTTCCGACGCATGAATGTCCGGCGCAAGGATGCGCACGCCGTTCGCGCGGCAATCCTCGACAATCGCGCGCACCTTGTCGGTATCGTCCATCACGGCAGACAGGTTCGCGGCCATGAAGGCGGCGGTATGGTGCGTCTTCATATAGGCGGTCTGATAGGCGAGCAGCGCGTAAGCGGCCGCGTGCGACTTGTTGAAGCCGTAGCCCGCAAACTTCTCCATCAGGTCGAACAGCTGCGTCGCGCGCGAGCGCGACAGCCCGTTTTTCTGCGCGCCATCGACGAAGATGTCGCGCTGCTCCGCCATTTCCTCCGGCTTCTTCTTGCCCATCGCGCGGCGCAGCAGATCGGCTCCGCCCAGCGTGTAGCCGCCAATCACCTGCGCGATCTGCATGACCTGTTCCTGGTAGACCATGATGCCGTAGGTCGGGCCCAGAATCGGCTCGAGTCGCGGATCGAGGTACTCGACGCGCTGCTGGCCGTGCTTGCGCGCGATGAAGTCGGGAATGAGGTCCATCGGGCCTGGCCGGTAGAGCGCGACCAGCGCGATCACGTCCTCGAAGCGGTCCGGCCGCGCGCGCCGGATCATGTCGCGCATACCGCGCGATTCCAGCTGGAATACGGTGGTCGTATTGCCTGCCGAAAGCAGGCGGTAGGTGCCCGCATCGTCTAGCGGGATCGCATCGAGCGAGAAGTCCGCTCGGCCCAGCGCACGAACGTGTCGCTGCGCCCAGTCGAGGATCGTGAGCGTGGTCAGGCCGAGAAAGTCGAACTTCACCAGGCCGATCGCCTCGACGTCGTCCTTGTCGAGCTGCGAGATCACGTTCGCAGTCCCCTCGGCCGCGTAGAGCGGGCAGAAATCCGTCAGCTTGCCAGGCGCGATCAGAACCCCGCCCGCGTGCATGCCGACATTGCGCGTCAGGCCTTCGAGCGTTTCGGCCAGCGCGAGCAGCTCCTTGACTTCGTCCTCCTTTTTTTCCCGCTCGGCGAGCAGAGGCTCTATGCGACGTGCTTCGGCAAGGGTGATGGTCCTGCCCGGCTGGAAGGGGATGAGCTTCGCGATCTGGTCGCAGAAGTTGTAGCCCAGGTCGAGCACGCGCCCGGTGTCGCGCACCACCGCGCGTGCCGCCATGGTGCCGAAGGTTGCGATCTGCGAGACGCTGTCCTCGCCGTAGCGCTGGCGCACGTACTGGATTACACGGTCACGACCGTCCTGGCAGAAATCGATGTCGAAATCCGGCATTGACACCCGCTCCGGATTGAGGAAGCGCTCGAACAGCAGGTCGTAGCGCAGTGGGTCCAGGTCGGTAATGCCGAGCGCGTAGGCGACCAGCGAGCCGGCACCCGAGCCGCGCCCCGGGCCGACCGGCACATCATGCCGCTTCGCCCAGTTGATGAAGTCCGCGACGATCAGGAAGTAGCCCGCAAAGCCCATCTGCACGATCGTCTCGATCTCGAACTCGAGGCGCTCGCGGTAGCGCGGCGCGTTCGAGGCGCGCGCGGCCCCCTCCGGAAACAGTTTCTCGAGGCGCGCGTCGAGGCCTGCCGCGGCCTGCTGGCGCAGGAAGGCGTCACGCGTGATGCCGGCGGGTGTCGGGAAGTCCGGCAGTCGGCTCTTGCCGAGCGGAATTTCGAGCGTGCAGCGGCGCGCGATCTCGATCGCGTTTTCGAGCGCCTGCGGCAAATCGGCGAACAGCCGCGCCATCTCGTCCTGCGTCTTGAGATACTGCTCGGGCGTGAACAGGCGTGGCCGACGCCGGTCGCCGAGCACGTAGCCCTGCGAAATGCACACGCGCGCCTCATGCGCCTTGTAGTCATCCGGTGCGAGGAACTGCACCGGGTGCGTGGCGACCACCGGCAGGCCGAGCCGGACCGCCAGGCCGACCGAGTGCGCGACCAGCGACTCGGTCTGCGGCTGGCCCGCACGCTGCAGCTCGACGTAATAGCGCTGCGGAAACAGCGCCGCCCACTGCGCGGCAAGCCGCTCGGCCGCGGCGGCATTGCCTGCGAGCAGCGCCTGACCGACGTCCCCCGCGGCGGCCCCCGAGAGCGCGATGAGGCCATCGCTGCCCTCGGCCTCCAGGTCCTCGCGGAGCATCTCCGGGCGGCCGCGGTGCGCACTCTGCAGCCAGGCGCGCGACAGCAGCCTGCACAGCCGGAGATACCCGTCGCGCGAGGCCGCGAGCAGCAGGAATCGGTACGGCTTTTCCCGATCGGTCTCGTTCTGCAGCCAGCAGTCGACACCCACAATCGGCTTGACCCCGGCTGCGCGTGCCGCCTGGTAGAACTTCACCATGCCGAAGACATTGCCCGCGTCGGTCAGGGCCAGCGCCGGCATCCGGTCCGCCGCCGCACGCTCGACCACGTTGTCGATGCGCACGATGCCGTCCGAAATCGAGTATTCGCTGTGCAAGCGAAGGTGGACGAAGCGCGGAGCGGACATCGCGAAAAAATTCTACACCGGCGACGCAGATGCGGCTGCGCACAACGTCCGCGCGCAGCGCAGGCGCGGATCAGACGACAACCGCCTCCGCTTCGACGCCACCGCTGCTCTCGACGCGGCCGATCTCGAACACCGTCTCGCCCGCCGCAGTGAGCAGCGCCCGCGCTTGCTTCGCGTCGCCCGCAGACAACGCAAGCACCATTCCGATGCCGCAGTTGAAGACGCGATGCATCTCCGTTTCGGCCACGCCGCCTTCGCGCTGCAGCCATTCGAACAGCGCCGGGCGCGGCCAGGCGCTCTTCTCGATGACTGCCCGCGTGCCCTGCGGAAGCATGCGCGGCACGTTGCCGGGCAGTCCGCCGCCGGTGATGTGCGCGAATCCTTTGACCGGGACGGCCGCGAGCAGAGCCAGCACCGCTCGGGCATAGATTCGCGTCGGCTCGAGCAGCACCTCGCCCAGCGGGCGGCCGTGGAAATCCGCCCCCAGATCGGGCCGCACGCGCTCGAGAATCTTGCGCACCAGCGAGTAGCCGTTGGAATGCGCGCCGCTCGAGGCGAGCCCGAGCAGGACATCGCCCGCAACGATCGAGCGGCCATCGACGATCGCGTCGCGCTCGACCACGCCGACGCAGAAGCCCGCCAGGTCGTATTCGCCATCCGGGTACATGCCCGGCATCTCCGCGGTCTCGCCACCGATCAGCGCGCAGCCGGCAAGCTCGCAGCCGCGCGCGATGCCCTTGACGACGTCGGCCGCGACCCGTGTCTCGAGCCGGCCGCAGGCGAAATAGTCGAGAAAGAACAAGGGCTCGGCGCCCTGCACGACAACGTCGTTCGCGCTCATCGCCACCAGATCGACGCCCACGGTGTCGTGGCGCTCGAGCACAAACGCGAGCCTGAGTTTGGTGCCAACGCCGTCGGTTCCCGAAACCAGCACCGGCTGGCGGTACTTGCGCGGGACCTCGCACAGCGCGCCGAAGCCGCCAATCCCGGCCAGCACCTCGGGGCGCAGCGTGCGCTTCGCGAACGGCTTGATCGCCTCGACAAGCGCATCGCCAGCGTCGATGTCGACGCCTGCATCGCGGTAGGAGATTCCCTGCGTCATGGAGCAAGCGCGCGGCGCAAGGCACGCGCGTGATAGAGTTCCGCCTCCGCGGAATTCTACCTTGCCGCTGCCGGCAGACCCCGACGATGCAGCAGCTGCCGCTCGAAATCACGCGCCCGCCCGAGCCGACGCTCGACAACTTCATTCCGGGCGCGAACGCCGAAGCGCACGCGCGCGTGCGTGCGCTCGTCGACGGCGTGCTGGGCGAATGCGTGGTCTATCTCTGGGGCGGGACCGGCACCGGCCGCAGCCACCTGTTGCGCGCCGCCGCACGCGCGGCAGCTGCGCTTCGTCTGGTGACCTTCGATGACGTCGAGCAGCTGAACGCTGCGAACCAGCAAGCCCTGTTCAACGCGATCAATGCCGCGCGCGACGGTGGCGCCGCCGTGCTCGCGGCAGGCGACGCACCGCCGGCGCAGGTCGCGCTGCGGCCCGATCTCGCCAGCCGCCTGGGCTGGGGCCTGGTGTACCAGCTGCACCCGCTGACCGACGCGCACAAGGCGGCCTGGCTGCGGGCAGACGCAGCGCAGCGCGGCCTGCAGCTCGACGACGGCGTGATCGACTACCTGCTCACCCGCCTGCCGCGCGACCTGCCGTCTCTCGCGACGCTGCTCGCACGCCTCGATCGGTACGCACTCGCCCGCAAACGCCAGGTCACGCTGCCTCTGGTGCGCGAGTTTCTGCAGACGCCGCCGCGGTGAAGCTCGCGCTGTTCGATCTCGACAACACGCTTCTCGCCGGGGACAGCGACTACGAGTGGGGCCAGTTCCTGGTCGACCGCGGGGTGCTCGAGCGGGCGTCGTACGAGGCGCAGAACGCCGCCTATTTCGAGCAGTACAAAGCGGGAACGCTCGACATCCACGAATATCTCGGCTTTGCGCTGCGGCCGCTCGCGGAGCACAGTCCGGAGGACCTCGCCCGCTGGCACGACGATTTCATGCGCACGCGCATCGCGCCGATGATCGGCGACGCCGCGCGTGCGCTGGTACGCAGTCACCTCAAGCGTGGCGAGTTGTGCGCGATCGTCACAGCAACCAACAGCTTCGTCACTGCGCCCATCGCGCGCGCCTTCGGCATCACGCAGCTCATCGCGACCGAGCCCGAATCGCGCAACGGACGCTTTACCGGGCGCGTCGCGGGAACACCCTGCTTCCGGGAAGGCAAGATCGCGCGCGTCGACGCCTGGCTGGCGGCGATGGGACGGCCGCTCGCGCAATTCGACGAGAGCGCGTTCTACAGCGATTCGCACAATGACCTGCCGCTGCTCGAGCGCGTGTCGCGACCGGTCGCGGTCGACCCCGATCCGCAGCTCGCAGACGAGGCCGCCAGCCGTGGCTGGCCCGTCATCTCGCTGCGCGACTGAGCCCCGCCGACGCGGGTCGCGGGCTGTGATTGGTCCGCCTGATAGAATGCGCCCCGCTTCATGATCAAGCGATTCATTCGACGCGTCTTCGGCTTGCGCGAGGACGTCCCCCTTCGCATCCCGCGCTCGAAGCATGGGCTGCCACGCGAGGCGATCAGCCATGGAGCGCTCAAGGTCTGCGACGTTCTGCAGGACGCCGGATTCTCTGCGTACGTCGTGGGCGGCGCGGTACGCGACCTGCTGCTCGATATCGAACCGAAGGATTTCGACGTCGCGACGGACGCACGGCCGGAGCAGATCAAGCCTCTTTTTCGCCGCGCGCTGATCATCGGCAGGCGCTTTCGGCTGGTGCACGTCATGGTCGGGCGGGAGACGGTGGAAACGTCGACCTTTCGCGCAGCAATTGAAGAGGCTGCGGAGCCCGGCGGGGCGCAAGGCGAGGCGCAGCAGCTGCACGACGAGCACGGACGGGTGCTGCGCGACAACCTGTTCGGTTCGCAGGCGGAGGACGCACGACGGCGCGACTTCACGGTCAATGCGCTGTACTTCGATCCGACCACCGAGGCCATCGTCGACTACCACGGCGGCCTGGCTGACCTGAACAAGCGCGTGCTGCGGGTGATCGGGGACCCGGCGACGCGCTACCGCGAGGACCCGGTGCGCATGCTGCGTGCGGTCCGCCTCGCCGCGAAGCTCGGCCTGACGATCGATTCGGCGACGCGTGCACCGATTCGCAGGCTGGCGCCGCTGATGGAGCGTGTTCCTCCGGCACGGCTGTTCGACGAGATGTTGAAGCTGCTGCTTTCGGGCCATGCGAGTGCCTGCCTGCGCCAGCTGCGCGACGAAGGTCTGCACCATGGCGTGCTGCCGCTGCTCGACGTGATCCTCGAGCAGCCGCTCGGCGAGCGCTTCGTCACGCTGGCGCTTGCGCAGACCGACGAGCGGGTGCGTACCGAGCGGCCGGTTTCGCCCGCGTTCCTGTTCGCCGCGCTGCTCTGGCACGAGGTGCTGGCAACCTGGCACGCGCGCGAAAAGCGCGGCGAGCGCGCAATTGCCGCGCTCGAAGCGGCAATGGACGACGTCCTGGACGCGCAGTGCGAAAAGCTCGCCATCACGCGGCGGCTGACCGCGACGATGCGCGAGATCTGGGGCATGCAGCCGCGCTTCGAGCACCGCTCCAGCATTCGCGCGCAGCGTCTACTCGAAGCGGCGCGCTTTCGCATGGCTTACGATTTCCTCGCTCTGCGCGCGGCGAGCGGCGAGGTACCCGCGGAGCTCGAGACCTGGTGGCGTGCATTTCAGAGCGCCGATGCCGTGACCCGCAAGGCCATGCTGATGCCCGATACGGGGCCCAAACAAAAGCGGCGCCGGCGCCGGCGCCGGCGCTCGGCGCCCGTGAGCGGCACGGCAGCGCCGACGTGAGGCACGTCGCATTCGTCGGCATCGGCTCGAATCTAGACGGACCCCAGGCACGCGTGCGGGCGGCGTTCGATGCGCTTGACGCCCTGCCCCGGACGCGTGTGACCGGTCGCTCGCCGCTGTACCGCAGCGGCCCGCTCGGCGGTCCGCCGCAGCCCGACTACGTCAACGCGGTGGCGCGCCTCGAGACGGCACTGGCCGCCGATGCGCTGCTGCTGGAACTGCTTGCGATCGAAGCCCGCCACGGGCGTACGCGCGGGGAAGTCAATGCGCCGCGCACGCTCGATCTGGATCTGCTGCTGTACGACGCGGCGCGCTGCGCACGACCCGGGCTGCATCTGCCGCATCCGCGCATGCATCAACGGCGCTTTGTGCTCGCGCCGCTCGTTGATCTCGAGCCCGCAGCGCGGATTCCAGGACACGGGGCGGCGGCCGACCTGCTCGCACGCTGCGACGCTCAATGGCTCGAGCGGATCGATTGATGGAGCGCTACCGCTATATCGCGGTCGAAGGGCCGATCGGCGCCGGCAAGACCTCGCTCGCACGGCGGCTCGCGGCGCGCGTGGAGGCCGAGCCGCTGCTCGAGCAGCCCGGCGAGAACCCCTTCCTCGCGCGCTTCTACCAGGACATGGCGCGCTACGCGCTACCGACTCAGCTTTTCTTCCTGTTTCAGCGCGCGCGCCAGCTCGAGCCCCTGGCGCAGCGCGATCTGTTCAACCGCGCGACCGTGGCGGATTTCCTGATCGACAAGGATCCATTGTTCGCGAGCCTGACGCTTTCGGGCGACGAGCTCGCACTGTACCAGCGAGTGTACGAATCGCTGCGGCCGCAGGCCCCGGCACCCGACCTGGTCATTTACCTGCAGGCCCCGGTCGAGACCTTGGTCGAGCGCGTGCGTCGCCGCGCAGCGCCGTTCGAGCGCGGCATCGACGAAGGCTATCTCGCGCTGCTCGCGGAGAGCTATGCGCGCTTCTTCTATCACTACAGCGCGGCACCGGTCCTGATCGTCAATTCCCAGAGCCTCAATTTTGTCGATCGGGACGCAGACTTCGAGCTGCTCGTCGAACGCGTGCGGGGCATGCGCGCGCGGCGCGAGTTCTTCAGCGTGGCCTGACTGGGCGCCGGGTACGACGCTCGGTCGCACGGCGCGCCCCGCGCTAGGAGGGGTAGGGATCGAAGGTCATGGATTCGACCGGATAGCCCAGCGACTGCGCCATCTGATCCATGGCGTCATCGGTGAGCTGCACCGGTTCGAAATCCGCTTCTCCGCCCTTTGCGCGGATGAACGCTGTCGCCGCGTCTTCGGTGTTCCAGGTGACGACGGGATCGGGCGAAACGCCGGCCACTTGCCGGCAGATCGGAACACCATCGGCCTTAAAGACGATCGCGTACATGCAACTACCCTAGAAGAAGTCAACGCTTGGGCCATAGCCCAGGAACGTTCGAATTTAACCCAAGCCCGGCGTTTGTTCCACTGCCTCGTCCTCAGATGCCGGACGCTTGCAAAATATTGCGCGCGGTCGGCGGCGCACTGGCGCACGGCGAAGATTCGTCGAGGCAGGCGACTTGCGCCCTGTACAAGCCAATCACTACGTCGAACGCCCCGACTATTTTTACCTCATGCGCGAGCAGGCAACGCCATTGCAGGTGCCGCGCAATTGTCGTCTGCGCGTCGCCATTCCTGGTGGAGCGCACGCGTCTCTGGGCTGCACGCCAACGCGCGTAGCCCCGAGATGCAGCGATGGCCGCGACGCGTCGTGTGTGATCGACGCCTTGCGACGCGCTGTGCGGCGCTCGCGCACCTGCCGAGCACTTGCGCGCACCGAGGTTCGATCGCATCGAATCGGCGGGAGGGCGGCCCTAGATGGCGGTGTTAACTATTTCAAGTGAGCGACAGCGTCGCTGCCCTCGGACGTTAAATAGTTCACACGCAGACTGTCGCCTGGGGGCGACAACCCGTCCGGATCATTGCTCTCCGCGAAGAATCAGGCGTTTAATTCCCATAAGCGCGTAACAAACTTTCACTTTGTGCTGCGCGCAAGGGTGTAGCCCTCACCTTGACTGAGGGCATTTTTTTCGTCTCTGCGAACGGGAGGGCAACATGAGCAACATGAGCGACGTCTTCGGTCCACGACTGCAGTACGGCAAGGTCAACAGCCAGTACCAATCCGAGTTCGAGCCGGCAACCGGCACGATCTGGGGATATTTCAACCCGAAGGGAAATGCCTGCTTCAGTCTCGGACTGCTGAAGGACATCCATGCGCATGACAGCGCGCTTGCCGCGAACGATGGCAAGGTCGAGATCGCCGGGGTTCCGCACAAAGCCGACGTCTACGTGCTGGGATCGCGCGTGCCGCGTGTTTTCAACCTCGGCGGCGATCTCGCCCTGTTCGTGCTGCTCATCAAGTCGCGCGACCGCGACGCCCTGGCGCACTACGCGCGCCTGTGCATCGACAATCTGTACCCGCGGATCCAGAATTTCCACTGCCGCAGCCTCACCACCGTCTCGCTCGTGCAGGGCGACGCCCTCGGCGGCGGGTTCGAAGCGGCGCTCACCTCGGACGTCATCGTTGCCGAAGAGAGCGCGCAACTCGGCTTCCCGGAGATTCTGTTCAACCTGTTCCCGGGAATGGGCGCGTACAGCCTGCTCGCGCGGCGCATCGGCATGCGTGCCGCGGAAGAGCTGATCGTGTCCGGCCGCGTGTTGCCCGCCAAGACGCTGCAAGAAATGGGCGTCATCGACGTCGTCGCCAAGGATGGCGAAGGCGAGGCCGCGGTACGCGAGTGGATCGCGCGCACGGCGAAGCGTCGCAATGGCTTGCAGGGCATCCACACCGCGCGACAGCTGGTCCATCCGATCACCCGCGAGGAGCTTGACGCGATCGCCGATACCTGGGTCGACGCCGCGCTGCGCCTGCAGGATCGCGATCTGAAGATGATGAGCCGAATCGTGCGCGCTCAAATGCGCCGCACCGAGCTCGGCGACGTCGAGGACGTCACCGCGGTGGCGCTGGAAGAAGAGCGGGTGGCCTGTGCGGTATAACGGCGAAGGCCCTCAAGAGGCGACGCGGGTCGCGAACCCGCCGTCGCCGAACATGAGGCCGAACTGGTAGAAGTTGACGCGTGTCGACTGGATGATCGAGTGCTGCGCAGCGGGATCGTGGATCGTCTTGATCAGGACGTTCATCTCGGCGACGTGATCCGCGTCCATGGTCGCGTGAGACGACAGGAACTTGAAGCCTCCGTCGTCGACTTTACGGCCGATGGCTTGCGCGATCGAATCCGAGACGCGACCGCCGTAGACCGAAGCCACCACCTCGAGCATGTACAGCATGCCGAGCACTGAGCACGGATGGTGGCGATCCGCCATGTGGTAGTTGAAGGCAATCATCGCCTGAATGGGTGCACTCGGCGGCTCGCTGCGGGCCTGCGCGACATCGCCGCCGACGGACTCGATGTCCTCGAGCACCCAGGTTTCATGCCCTTGCTCCTCCTGAATGCGCCGGTAGAGGTCGTAGCGCACGTCGCGAAAGCCGTCGTCCAGCCGGGTCGCGGCCGCCGCCATGATCGGACAGAAGTGCCACACGATGTGGTACAGGTCGTGCAGAAAGGCACGGTACTCTCCGAGTGTCAGCCCATGATTGATCATCGCGTGCAGCTTCGGGATGTTCTCGAGCGAACGCCGTTCGGCGTCGGTCATCTCGATCAACGTAATGAAGAACGACATTCGCTCCCGTCCGAATCAGACAAGCCGTGTTCTGTCGAGCCGCCCTGCGCGCCCAGATTCTAGCGAGCGCGCCCCACGAAATCCAGCGCGCGGAGTGCGGCTTAGAAAGCGGTCAACCCGTCGAGCGACGGCGCTCGGCGATGTAGCGCTCGAGTTCGCTGCGCGCCGCGCCGAGCTCATGCGTCAAGGAACGCAGCAGCCCCGGCGCCTGCAGTCGCAGTTCGCCGTCATTGAGCCCACCGAGACTCGTGCACAGGCGGGTGAGGCGGTCCGCGCCCATGCTTGCAGACGAGCCCTTCAGAGCGTGCAGCAGGTTGCGGAATTCCTTGAACGCGTGTGCAGACACCGCGCTTTCGATCTTCGCGACGAGCGTAGCGTTGTCGGCGAGGAAGACGTTCACCAGTTTCTCGATGAATCCGGGCGAGGAACCGAGTTCCTCGAGGTGCGAAAGCGTTTCCTCGTTGACCACCGGGACTGAGTCGTCAATGCCCGCGTAGCGCGGCTGTGCACGCGGCATCGACACGGGTTCAGTGCTGGGCTGCGCCGCTGTCGCCGCAATGCGCTGCACCTCGCTCAGCAGGCGCGCGGCTTCGACCGGCTTGCCGACGAATCCGTCCGCGCCGACGTCCATGCATTCTTCGCGTGCCTCCGGTGTTACGTCTGCGGAGACCACCAGGGTGGGGACACGGGCCTCGGGGGGATACATGGCGCGCAATGCCTTGATCACCTCCAGACCGCCCATGTCGGGCATGTTGCGATCGAGCAGGACAATGTCGTAGCGCGACGCCTCGAGCGCATCGAGCGCCGCCTCGCCGCCGCCGACCAGAGTGCACTTGTGGCCGGCACGCTCCAGAATTCTGCCGAGCACTTCGCGATTGGTTGCGTTGTCATCGGCCACGAGCACCGAAAGCGCGCGCGCCGCCGTGCCCGGCGGCCCTTCCCTGTGTGCGTAATCCTGCAGTCGGATGACGCCTTCGCGCGCGCTGTCCACCTCCTCGGCGCTCACGGCGTGCAGCACGTTGAACAACAATCGCTTGTCGTAGGGCAGCTCTAGCACTGCAGCAAAACCGGCCGACAGCACTTCGAAGCGCGCAATCTCGGCTGCGCGCGGCACGGCGAGCACGACCGGCGGAGCCGGCGGCGGTACTGCCTGCCGGAAACGCTCGGCGAGCTGCAGAGCGCCGTCGGCGCTGTAGACCATCACGCTGCGATAGGGGCGTTCGCGGCTGATCTCGGCAACCACGCGCGCGACCGCACTCTCGATGCGCTCCACCACCACCGGCACTGCGCCCCAGCCTTCGAGCGTATCGGCGATTGCGCCGCGCTCCTCGCCCGGGAAGCCGACCAAAAGAATTCTCGCGCCGGCCAGTTCGCCGGTGGTCGCGCCGGCGCGCTCTGCCTGCTTTTCGAGCTTCAGCTCGAACGAGAACGTGCTGCCCAGTCCAACGGCGCTCTCGAGACTGATCCGCCCGCCCATCAGCTCGACGAGCTGCTTGGCGATCGTCGTGCCGAGCCCGGTGCCGCCGAAGCGGCGCGTCGTGGTCTGGTCGGCCTGACTGAAGCTGTCGAAAATCCGCGCCTGCGCTTCGGGCGGTATGCCGATGCCGGTGTCGCGCACAGAGAACTTGAGCGCCACTTCACGCGCAGTCTCCTCCTGCACGGACACGTGCACGGTCACGCTGCCGCGCTCGGTGAACTTCACGGCGTTGCCCGCGAGGTTGATCAGAACCTGGCGCACGTGGTGCGGATCGCCGCGCACCGCGGGTGGAACCTCCGGCATGATTGAGACGACGAACTCGACATTCTTGGCGGCGGCCTGCGTCGCAATGATGCGGCAAGTGCTGTTCACGAGCGCATGCAGGTCGAAATCGGCGCGCTCGATCGTAAGCTTGCCGGCCTCGATCTTCGAGAAATCGAGCACATCCTCGACCAATCCCAGCATCACCTGAGACGAGCCGCGCATGGTCTGCAGCATGTCGGCCTGCTCGCGGTTGAGCGGAGTATCGCGCAGCAGGTCGGACATGCCGATGATCGCATTGAGCGGGGTGCGCATCTCATGGCTCACGACCGAAATGAAGCGGCGCTTGGCTTCGTTCGCGATCTCGGCGCGCAAGATCGCGCTGAACAGTTTGGTCACCAGCGAGCGCACGTAGAGGCCCAAGGCGATGAGGCCGACCATGAATCCGAGGCCGAGCCCGCGGTGCGCCGCCCAGAAATCGCTGACCAGGAGCACGACCGAATATCCCGCGACGCTGATCGCGAGCGAAGCCAGAAGGTACGGCGTCCCGAAGCGGAAGCCGTTCGCCAGCGTGATCCACACGTAGAGCAGGATCATCGGCGCGGCGCGCTCGCCGAGGAAGGCCATGCAGAACGAAGCCGTGGCCACATCGCCGAGCGCGGCGAGTATCCGCCGGGTCGGCGATACGCCAGGCGCGACCAGGATGTGCGCGAACAGACACACCGAGATGCCGAGGTAGGCGAGCATCACCCACATGGTGGGTTCGGCACCCCGCTCGATTGCGCCAGGGACCAGGTACAGCACCAGCAGGAAGGTCACGACCACGCGAACGATCGCCTGCTCGTGTTCTGTGTCCGGGCGCGCGGCAAGCCGCGCGCGCAGGCGCTTGATCATGCCGACGGACGCGCTCATGCGCGGAATGCCCGACCCGAAGCACTGGCCGGCACGCGGTTGCTCTTGACGAAACGTGCTCTGTTCTGCGAACTCACGCCAGCCCTCCCCGGGGCTCGGACTTTGATCCAGATCAAGATTACGCCCGGGACACCTCCATGTCCAGAAAGTCGAGCGCGCAATGCAACGTCAGCACAACCGGATTATTGCAACGCTCGACAGTCGCTCTTCCCGGACGTCGTGCTTACCCGGCGTTCCTGTGTGCGAGATCGACGCGTCGCCGCCCCAACCAGCACACTGTGACGCCCACAGCAGCCACCAGCAACGCAGCGGAATTGATCTGCAAGTGCGTCAGCCCGAGGATTTTGGGATTGGCGGGCGCCGCCAGAATCAGGCCGCCGAGCACCAACAGCACGCGCCCGGGCCAAGCCGCAGCGCTGCCGTCGAGCGCGCCGACTCCGTACAGGTAGCCCTGCAGTCCGCTCGCGATGAGCACGATGCCGACGATCGCGGTCGAGAGCACCAGCAAGATTTCGCCCACGGGCCCTTGTCCGATCAGCGCGGGATTGAGCACGAAGAAAAACGGCACAAAGTAGATGATGCTGCCGAGACGCATCGCTTCGAAGCCGGTCTTCATCGGATCCGACTGGGCGATCGATGCTGCTGCGTAGGCACCGAGCGCGACCGGTGGCGTGATGAACGAGATCATGCCCCAGTACATGAGGAACAGGTGCACCGCGAGTTTGTCGAGCCCGCCGGCGACCAGCGCAGGCGCGAGCGTCACCGCGAGAAACAGGTACGCCGCCGTGACCGTCATGCCGATGCCGAGGATGAAGCTCGTCAACGCGCCCATCACGAGCAGCATGATCACCGAGTTGCCGGCGATGCGCACCAGCTCGTAGGTCAGGCTGCCGACCTTGCCGGTCAGCGTGAGCGCGCCAATGATCAGGCCGACACCCGCGAGTACCGCAGCTAGCTCGGCGAACAGCTTGCCGACACCATCGATAAACTCCATCAGGCGTTGTGCGTTCCAGCGATGCTTCTTCGCCAGCTGATTGATCGTGAGCAGCACCGCGGTCGCGTAGTACGGCGCCTGCGCCTCGCGCTGCAGATACAGCAGCATCACGATCAACATCACGAACACCAGCACGAAGTACCAGCCGTCGCGCATGACCTGCGCGACCGGAGGCAGTTCCTCCGCCGGCAGTCCCTTCAAGCCGTAGCGCGCCGAATACGCATCGATCTGCATGAACAGGCCGAGGTAGTACAGAAGCGAGGGGAACGCCGCGGCGATGACGATCTCCGCGTAGCCGATCTCGAGAAAGGTCGCCATCACGAAGGCCGTGGCGCCCATCACCGGCGGCATCAGCACGCCGCCGGTCGACGCACAGGCCTCGACACCCGCGGCGTAGGCGGGGCGGAAGCCGACGCGCTTCATCGCCGGAATCGACATCACGCCAGTGGTGAGCACGTTGGTGATCACGCTGCCCGACATCGAGCCCATCAACCCGGAGGCGAAAATCGCGACTTTCGCCGGGCCGCCGCGCCGCTTGCCGAGCAGCGCAAAGGCGAGATTGAGAAAGAACGCCCCGCCGCCGGTGTACTGCAGCGCCACGCCGAACACGAGAAAGCCGACCACCAGGTTGGCGAACGCGTTCATCGGGATGCCGAGCAGGCTTTCGGTGCCGAAGATGTGAAAGCCGGCCGTCACCGTCGCCGACACCGCCTGTCCCTTGAGAACTCCGGGCGCCAGGTGCGAAATCACCGGATAGACCGAGACCACGGCGCAGATCACGAATATCGCGGTGCCGCCCGCGCGGCGTAGCGCTTCCAGGATGAGGGCCCAGTAGACGAATGCCAGCACCATGGCATGCAAGGGCGCCGTGTACTCCCACCCCTGGTTCAGGATCGCGTTGCCCTTGAACGCAAAGTACGCGGGAATCGCGAGTGCCAGCCCGGCGAGCAGCGCGTCGTACCATGGCAGATGCTGCCGCGACCCCTTGCCGAGCGGAAACAGCAGGAACACCAGCGGGATCAGCAGCGCCAGCATCACGTAGAAGTACTCGGTCTCCAGCAGCACGTAGGTCTTGAACACGTTGCCGAGTCCGAAAATCATGTACGCCGACAGGAACACGGAGCCGAGCGCACCGAGCAGCACGCACCGCCTCATGAATGGGGATTCCGTACGGTAGCGTTTGATTTCGACGGCCTCGGCCGCCTTCTCTCCCGCCGTGACGTCCAAGGTCATGGTGCGATCACCGGTTCCATTCGGATTGCGGATAGCAAGAGGGCTGGCACGCGGCCAGCCCTCTTACGCACTGCAGGATTCGCTCGACGTTACTCGAAGATCACCGGCATGCCGGCCTTCGTCAGCGCCGCCGCACGAAGCTTCAGCCACTCGGCCGCGAACTGGTCCTCGGCGACGTTCTTGCCCTGCATTTCCTTCCACGCCGCTGCGAGCACGCCTTGGCGCTTGACGATCGCCGCGTTGTGCTTGTCGTGCTCCGCGGTCCAGACGCCCTTCTCCTTGTAGTACTTCACCGCAGCCGGGTGGTAGGGAAAGATGTAGTCGAAATTCTGGTTGGAGAGCTGGTAGCCGTCCATGCCCGGGCCGCTCTCCTTGAACGACTCGTAGTTTTCCATCACCGCCTTGGTCAGGCCGTAGGCGAGATCGTCCGACGTGCCCGGCATGGCGACGAAGATCGGGTACGGATAGTTGCTGCCCTGGTGTGGCAGCGGGCTGTCCTTCGCACCCTGGATCATCGCGGTCACCATCGTCGGTGCCCACCACGGCGCCACCGCCTTGGCGCGCGACCAGCCGGCCTTGTCGGAGTGCGTCAGCGGCGGGAAGTAGATCCCGCGCGGCGACGCGGCAAGCTGCGCGTACGCGCTCGAGATCGTGCTGCCCCAGGCGACGTCGGCCTGGCCGTTGATCACCGCGTCGATCGACTGCTTCCAGCCCGGCACCTCGACCTTCTGCACGTCTTTCCAGTTCAAACCGCCGAAGGCGAGCATCGCAGTCATGTTCTGGTTGAGCGCGTCGCCGCCCTTGACCCAGGTCACTCGCTTTCCTTTGATGTCGGCGACGGTCTTTACGCCCGCGTCCGCCGCAGCCATTGCCTGCTGGCCGTTGCGGCCGATGTTGTTGAACAGGTTGTAGAGCTGCATCGGGCCCCAGTCCTTGGCCGCGAACATCAGCACCCCTTCCTGCGCGAAGTAGGCCGCGATGCCGCAGGCGCACAGCGGCGACTGCCCAGCCTTGAGCGGCGCCATGCGCGATACGTCGTTCTTGCCGGGGATGATGCGCAGATCGGCGTTGTACTTCTCCTTCAGCATCTTGCCGAGGCCGACCGATTGCGCGTAGCCCGACGAGGTCGTGCCGTACGCGGTCCAGGAGATGTCGCTGGGCAGCTTCGCGTCGGCGGCCGCAGCCGAGCCGATCGAGAAAGCGATGACGGCGATGGACGCCGAGGTACGCAAAAGCGTCTTGGTCATGCGGTGTTCCTCCTCCTCAGATTTCTATGCGCCGAGTCCCTGCGGCCCGGCGTGTCGTAGGGCTGAATGGACGCAACCCGGACCGTACTGGTACCACGGCGCAGCGCCAAATGCCAAGCCAGATTTGCAGCGGGGGATTTTGCACTGCGGGATGCGCAGCCGGCGGCCGCAATGCGGTGCGCAGGGTGCCGGAAGAGAGACTCGAACTCTCACGGTGTTGCCACCGGCGGATTTTGAGTCCGCTGCGTCTACCAGTTCCGCCATTCCGGCCCGATGTGGCCACGCGGTCGCGCCGATCCCGGGAGCCCGACGCAGCGATTCAATCGGAGGCCGAATTCTATAATGCGTCGCCATGCGCCTGAGCGAATTCGACTACGCGCTTCCCGAGGAGCTCGTGGCGCAACAGCCCGCGGCCGAACGCGCGCAGAGCCGCCTGTTGCACCTCGACGCCTCCGGCACGTTGCACGACCGGCGTTTCCCCGACCTGCCGGGGCTGATCGCGCCGCAGGACGTGGTGGTGCTGAACGACACGCGGGTCATCAAGGCGCGGTTGTTCGGTCGCAAGCCCACCGGCGGCAGGGTCGAGGTGTTGGTCGAGCGCATCGTGGCCGAGCGCGAAGCGCTCGCGCTCGCGCGCGCCGGGCATCCGCTCAAGGCGGGCCATCGGCTGATCCTGGGCGACGGCGTCGAAGCCGAGGTGCTTGGGCGCGAGGAGGATCTTTTCCGCGTGCGATTTGCGCAACCGGTGGCGGGCGTGCTCGAGCGCTGCGGCTGGGTGCCATTGCCGCCCTACATCCGGCATGCGCCCGACGCGCGCGACTTGGAGCGCTACCAGACCGTGTTCGCCGACAAACCGGGCGCGGTCGCCGCGCCCACCGCCGGACTGCATTTCGATCGCGACATGCTCGAGGCGATCGCGCGGCGCGGTACCGGCATCGCACGGATCACGCTGCACATAGGAGCGGGAACATTTCAGCCGATCCGGGGCGAGACGGTGGAGGGCCATCGCATGCACAGCGAGCGCTACGAGGTACCGGCGCAGGCCGTCGGCGCAATCGATGCCGCGCGCGGGCGCGGCGGCCGGGTGCTCGCGGTGGGCACGACTGTGCTGCGCGCGCTCGAGTCGGCCGCACGCGGCGGTGCGCTGCGCGCCGCGTCGGGCGAGACCGATCTGTTCGTTGCACCCGGCTTCGAGTTTCGCGTCGTCGAACGGCTGCTCACCAATTTTCACCTGCCGCGTTCCAGCCTGCTGGTGCTGGTCGCCGCATTCGCCGGCCTCGAAGCCATTCACCGCGCCTACGCGCACGCGATCTCGGCGCGTTACCGTTTCTATTCCTACGGCGACGCGATGCTGATCGAAAGGCCTGCATGAAATTCGCGCCGACCCACCACGACGGCGCAGCGCGCTGCGGCGTGCTCGAGCTGGCGCACGGCCGCGTCGACACCCCGGCCTTCATGCCGGTCGGCACCTACGGCTCGGTCAAGGCGATGGCACCCGAGGAGCTCGAGGCCATGGGTGTGCAGATCGTGCTTGGCAACACCTTCCATCTATGGCTGCGCCCGGGGCTCGAGGTCATCCGTGCGCACGGCGGCCTGCACCGCTTCATGGGCTGGCGCCGTCCGCTGCTGAGCGATTCCGGCGGTTTCCAGGTGTTCAGCCTGGGCGCGCTGCGCACGGTGCGCGAGGACGGCGTTCGCTTCGCCTCGCCGATCAACGGCGATCGCCTGCTTCTCACTCCCGAGTTGTCGATGGAGATTCAGGTGGCGCTCGATTCCGACATCGCCATGGTGTTCGACGAATGCACGCCCTATCCTGTCGCGCCGAAGGCCGCCGAGCGCTCGATGCAGCTGTCGCTGCGCTGGGCGGAGCGCTCCAAGACGGCGTGGTCGAAGCTCGGCACGCGCAACGCGCTGTTCGGCATCGTGCAGGGCGGCATGCACGAGACGCTGCGCGAGGTCTCGCTCGAGGGCCTGCGCAGCATCGGTTTCGACGGTTACGCGATTGGCGGCCTGTCGGTCGGGGAGCCGAAAGACGAGCGACGGCGCATTCTTGAGCATACCGCGCCGCGCCTGCCCGCGGACCGACCGCGCTATCTGATGGGCATGGGCACCCCGGAGGACATCATCGAGGCGGTGCGTGCCGGCATCGATATGTTCGACTGCGTGCTGCCCACGCGCAACGCGCGCAACGGCTGGCTGTTCACGCGCCACGGCGACGTCAAGATCCGCAACGCGCGGCATCGCGACGACACGGGTCCGCTCGATCCGGACTGCGCCTGTGCGACTTGTCGCTCCTACAGCCGCGCCTACCTGCATCACCTGCAGAAGGCGAACGAGATCCTGGGTGCCCGCCTCAACACGCTGCACAACCTGCACTACTACCAGGAGCTGATGCGCGGGCTGCGCACTGCAATCGAGAGCCGGCGGCTAGACGAGGTCGCCGAGGCGCTGCTTGCCGCCCGGCGCGCCGCGCGATGATCGGCGTCGATCGACGGCGGGCGCGGGACGCGCGATGGCGCGGGCGCGCAGTGCTATAATTTCGCGCTTTTCCTGACTATCCAAGGAGTTATCGGTGCTCATATCCCCCGCATTTGCGCAGGCATCGGGTGGCGGCGCAGGCGATGGCGGTCTGGTGACCCTGCTGCCGATTCTGCTGATGTTCGTCCTGCTCTACTTCATCATGATCCGCCCGCAGATGAAGCGCCAGAAGGAGCACCGCACGATGGTCGAAGGACTGCAAAAGGGCGACGAAGTCATCACCTCGGGCGGCGTCGTCGGCAAGATCTCGGAGCTGGGCGACGCCTACGTCTCGCTCGAGGTCGCGCCGAACACCGAGATCAGCGTCCAGCGGGCGGCCGTGCAGACGCTGCTGCCGAAGGGCACGATCAAGAGCATCAAATAGCGAGCGCGCTGCCCTGCGTGCCGCGCGCGATGCGCGACGCGACCGCCCTGCGCGCCGAAACCGCACGCCATGAACCGCTTTCCCGTCTGGAAATACGCACTGATCGCGCTCTGCGTCGTCGTCGCGTTCGTCTATACGGTGCCGAATTTCTTCGGCGAATCTCCCGCGGTGCAGGTTTCCAGCGGCAAGGCGACGCTCAAGGTCGACCCGGCACTGCTCGAGAAGGTCGAGGCGGCACTGAAATCCGCCGGCGTGCCGTATACGGCGGTGCTGCTCGACCCGAACAGCGTGCGGGTGCGCTTCGCCGACACCGACATACAGCTCAAGGCGAAGGATGTCATCGATAAAGCGGTGAATCCGGACTCCGCCAATCCGAGCTACGTCGTTGCGCTGAACCTGCTGTCGTCCTCGCCGAGCTGGCTAAGCTCGATCGGCGCGCTGCCGATGTATCTCGGCCTCGATCTGCGCGGCGGCGTCCATTTCCTGCTGCAAGTCGACATGGAAGGCGCAGTCACCAAGCGCCTCGAGAGCCTGGCGGGCGATCTGCGCACCCAGCTGCGCGAAAAGCGCATCCGCCACGGCGGTATCCAGCGCGAGGGCCAGACGCTGCGCATACGCTTTCGCGACGCGGAAGAGCGCGACCGCGCGCGCGCGCAGATCCTCGCCAGCGTCCCCGACCTCGCGCTCACGGAGCGCGACGATGGCCAGGGCGTCCAGCTCGTCGCTGCGCTCAAGCCCGAGGCGCTGAAACGCACGCAGGACTATGCCCTCAAGCAGAACATCACGACGCTGCACAACCGGATCAACGAACTCGGCGTCGCCGAGCCGGTCATCCAGCAGCAGGGAGCGGACCGGGTCGTTGTCCAGCTGCCCGGCGTGCAGGACACGGCCAAGGCGAAGGACATCCTCGGGCGCACCGCGAGTCTCGAAGTGCGCATGGTCGACGAGGAAAAGATGAATGCCGAGAGCCTGGCGCTTGCCAAGGCAGGCAACCCGCCCTTCGGCACCGAGTACTACGTAGAGCGCAACGGCGCGCCGCTGCTGGTGAAGAAGCAGGTGGTGCTCACCGGCGACCGGCTGACCGACGCGCAGCCCGGCTTCGATGCGCAGACCAACGAACCGGCGGTGCACCTTACGCTCGACGGCGCAGGCGCGCGCATTTTCCGCGACGTGACGCGCGACAACGTCGGCAAGCGCATGGCGATCCTGCTGATCGAGAAGGGTAACGCCGAGGTCATCACGGCGCCCGTGATCCGCAGCGAGATCGGCGGCGGGCGCGTGCAGATCACCGGACGCATGACCACCACCGAGGCGAACGACATCGCGCTGTTGTTGCGTGCCGGATCACTCGCCGCGCCGATGGAAATCGTCGAGGAGCGCACCGTCGGCCCGAGCCTCGGACGCGAGAACATCGAGAAGGGGTTCGACGCAACACGCTGGGGCTTCCTCGCGATCGTCGTCTTCATGTCGATTTACTATTTGCTGTTCGGCGTCATCTCGTCGGTCGCGCTGGCGGCGAACCTGCTGATGCTGATCGCGCTGCTCTCGCTGCTGCAGGCGACGCTGACACTGCCGGGCATCGCGGCGATCGCGCTGACGCTCGGCATGGCGATCGATGCCAATGTCCTCATAAACGAGCGCATCCGCGAGGAGCTGCGCGGCGGGGCGACGCCGCAGGCCGCTATCGCCGCAGGCTACGAGCGTGCCTGGGGCACGATTCTCGACTCGAACCTCACCACGCTGATCGCCGGCATCGCGCTGCTCACGTTCGGCCAGGGACCGGTACGCGGCTTCGCGGTGGTGCACTGCCTCGGCATCCTGACGTCGATGTTCTCCGCGGTGACCGTCTCTCGCGGCATCGTCAATCTCGTTTACGGGCACCGGCGTCGCGTGGCCAAGCTCTCGATCGGCAACACGGCCTGGAAATAACGCGGAGCTGAGCCATGGAGTTCTTTAAGATCCGCCGCGTCATCCCGTTCATGCGCTATGCGCTGGCGTTCAACATCATTTCGATCGCCACCTTCGTCGCCGCGGTGGCCTTCATCACGATCCGCGGCCTGAACTTCTCCATCGAGTTCACCGGCGGCACGCTGATGGAAGTCTCCTACGCGCAGTCGGCGAACGTCGAAGCGATCCGGCAGACACTGGAGAGCGCCGGCCTCAAGGCGGAAGTGCAGAACTTCGGGTCCTCGCGCGACGTGCTCGTCCGCATGCCGATCGAGAAGGATCAGTCGACCGCGGCGCTGTCGCAGCGGGTGGAGAAACTGCTGCGCACGGAGGACAAATCGGCGGAGGTGCGGCGTGTCGAATTCGTCGGACCGCAGGTGGGCGAGGAGCTGGCGGAATACGGCGCGCTCGCTCTGCTCGTCACCGCGCTCGGCATCGTCGCCTATCTCGCACTGCGCTTCGAGTGGAAGTTCGGCCTGTCGGCGATCATCGCCAACCTGCACGACGTGGTGATCATCGTCGGCTTCTTCGCCGCCTTCCAGTGGGAATTTTCATTGCCGGTGCTCGCCGCGGTGCTCGCGATCCTCGGCTACTCGGTGAACGAATCGGTGGTCGTGTTCGACCGGGTGCGCGAAAACTTCCGCAAGATGCGGCGCGCCTCAGTGCCCGAGATCCTCGACAGCGCGATCACCGCGAACATCTCGCGCACCATCATCACCCATGGCTCGACGCAGATCATGGCGCTCACCATGCTCCTGTTCGGCGGCCCGGCGCTGCACTACTTCGCCATCGCGCTGACCATCGGCATCCTGTTCGGGATCTACTCGTCGGTGTTCGTCGCCAGCCCGCTGCTCATGTGGCTGCGCGTCTCGCGCGCCCAGTTCGTGCGCACGCGCAAGGAGCGGCGTGACGAGAACGAGGGCGCAGTGGTCTGACCCCATTAAATCCGCCGTGCGAGTTCGGCCGCCTTACCCGTATAAGACGCCGGTGTCAGCGCGAGCAGGCGCTTTTTCGCTGCCTGCGGAATCTTCAGGCGCCGAACGAATGCCGCGTACTGGCGCCGATCGAGCCGCCGTCCACGGGTCAGCACCTTGAGCTGCTCGTAGGCGTCGGGCACGCCGTAACGGCGCATGATCTGCTGGACCGCCTCGGCGAGCACCTCCCAGTTGGCCTCGAGGTCCGCTGCAAGGCGGGCCGGGTCCGCCTCGAGCTTGCCGAGCCCGCGCTGGCTGGCGGCGAGGGCGAGCAGCGTGTGGCCGAGCGCGGCGCCCGCATTGCGCAGCGCGGTCGAGTCCGAAAGGTCGCGCTGCCAGCGCGAGACCGGGAGCTTTTCCGAAAGGTGGCGCAGCAGCGCGTTGGCGACGCCGACGTTGCCTTCCGAATTCTCGAAGTCGATCGGATTCACCTTGTGCGGCATGGTCGAGGAGCCGACCTCGCCCGCCTTGGGCCGCTGGCGGAAGTAGCCGAGCGCGATATAGCCCCACAGGTCGCGATCGAAATCGAGCAGGACGGTGTTCGCACGCGCATAGGCATCGAACAGCGCGGCAAACGAATCGTGCGGCTCGATCTGGATCGTGTACGGGTTGAATTCGAGCCCGAGGCGCTCGACGAAGCGCCGGCACAGGTGTTCCCAGTCGACCCCCGGATAGGCGACGAGGTGCGCGTTGTAGTTGCCGACCGCGCCGTTCAGCTTGCCGAGCAGGCTGACCGCCGCGATCCCCGCACGCGCGCGGCGCAGACGGTGGACGACGTTCGCCAGCTCCTTGCCGAGCGTGGTCGGCGATGCGGGCTGCCCGTGCGTGCGCGCGAGCATCGGCAGGCGCGCATGACGGTGCGCGAGCGTCGCAAGCGCGTCAATCAGAGCGTCTAGCCGCGGCAGCATCAGCTGCGCGCGCGATTCCGCCAGCATCAGCGCGTAGGCCAGGTTGTTGATGTCCTCCGAAGTGCAGGCGAAATGGATGAACTCGAGCGCACGCTCGACTTCGGCGTTCGCCGCGAGCTTGCCGCGCAGCCAGTACTCGATCGCTTTGACGTCGTGATTCGTCTCCGCCTCGATGTTCTTGATGTGCTCGGCATCGCGCTCGGAAAACTGCGTGACCAGGGTGCGCAGTGCCGCGCGCGTGCGACGCGTGAAAGGCCTCAGCTCGCGGATGCGCCGCTCGGTGGCGAGCGTCTGCAGCCAGGCAAGCTCGATGCGCAGGCGGTAGCGGATGAGCGCGCACTCGCTGAAATACGCGCGCAGCGGGTCGAGCGCCTTCGCGTAGCGCCCATCGAGCGGTGAAAGCGCGCTGAGCGGCGAAGGCATGAGTAGCATTATAAGCCGTGGCCCGAATCCGACGCGTCAGCCTCGAGCGCGTGGCGCGCGAAGCACGCGCCTGCCGTGTGTGCGAGGCGGTGCTGCCGCAGGCGCCGCGACCCGTGTTTCGTGTCGGTCGCGGCGCACGGCTGCTGATCATCGGTCAGGCGCCGGGCCGACGCGTGCACGAGACCGGAATACCCTGGAACGATCCTTCGGGCGACCGCCTGCGCGCCTGGCTGGCCATCGATCGCGACACGTTCTACGACAGTGCACGGATCGCCATAGTGCCGACGGGACTGTGCTACCCCGGCACGGTCAACGGCAGCGATCTGCCGCCGCGGCCCGAGTGTGCGCCGCTCTGGCATCCGCGCTTTCGCGCCGCCCTGCGCGACGTGCGTCTCACCCTGCTCGTCGGGCAGTACGCGCAGGCGCACTATCTCGGTGCCGCACGCAAGAACACGCTCGCCGATACGGTGCGTGCCTATCGCGAGTACCTTCCGACCTATTTCCCCCTCCCGCACCCGAGCTGGCGCAACACGGCATGGGTCACGCGCAACCCCTGGTTCGAGGCGATGCTGCTGCCTGCGCTGCGTCGCGTGGTTCACAAGGTCTTGCGTTGAGCCTCGCGCCGCGACGGTATAATCCGGCGCCCCGATCGTCGTTCGATACCGCGCTCTCGCAATGAAGCTCTTCGCGTCGCCCGCCAGTCCTTATGCACGCAAGGTGCGCATCGTGCTCAGCGAGAAGCGCATGGAATGCGAGCTTGAGCTGGTCGACGTCACGCAGCCCGACCACGCCGCACTCGCGCACAATCCGCTCGGCAAGATCCCGGTCCTGCTGCTAGACGACGGCACCCCGCTCTACGATTCGCGCGTCATCGTCGAGTTTCTCGACAATATCTCCCCGATTCGCCGCCTCATCCCCAAGGGCAACCGCGAGCGCATCGCAGTGCGCCGCTGGGAAGCGCTCGCCGACGGCGTGCTCGATGCCGCCGTGCTGGTTCGTGCCGAGAGCCTGCGCCCGAACAACGAGCAAAGCGCGGGGTGGATGGCGCGGCACCTCGGCAAGGCCGAGCGCGGGCTGGCGCAGATGGCCGAGGAGCTCGGCGAACGCAACTGGTGCCACTACGACAGGTATACGCTCGCCGACATCGCGCTCGGCTGCTGCCTGGGCTGGCTCGAGTTCCGCAAGCCGGGCGGCATCGACTGGAGCAGCAAGCATCCCAGGCTCGCGCGCCACTTCGCCAAACTGTCGAAACGCGCAGCCTTCGTCGAGACTGCTCCGACCGCCTGAGCGCGCTCAGCGGGCAGCGTGCACTGCCGGCATTGCGGCTTCGCGCTCGGCGTGCCCTGCGCGGCTGATGATCGCACCGCCGAGGCAGGTTTCCGCGTCGTACAAAACCACCGACTGTCCCGGCGTCACCGCCCATTGCGCCGCATCGAATTCAACTGCCAGCCGATCGCCTTGCACGCGCCGCAGCGTGCAAGCCGCGGCCGACTGCCGGTAGCGTGTCATGGCCATGTGCCGTGACGGCGCCGCCGGCGCGATGCCTGCGATCCAGCTCGAGTCGACGCCGTCGAGCCGTTCGCTCATCAGTAGCGGATGATCGTGTCCCTGCACGATCGTCAGGGTATTGCTCGCGAGATCCTTCTGCGCGACGTACCAGGCTTCGCCGGACGCGCCACGCCGCCCGCCGATGCCGATGCCCTTCCTCTGCCCAATGGTGTAGAAAGCGAGGCCGATGTGCTCCCCGACTCGGCGCCCGTCACCGGTCACGATCGGTCCTGGCGTGCGCGGCAGGTAGCGGTTGAGAAACTCGCGAAACGGCCGTTCGCCGATGAAGCAGATGCCGGTCGAATCCTTCTTCGCGTGATTCGGCAGCCCCGCTTCGGCCGCGATCCGGCGCACCTCGGTCTTCTGCAGCGCGCCGACCGGAAACAGTACGCGAGCGAGCTGTGCCTGCGTCAGGCGATGCAGAAAGTAGCTCTGATCTTTCGCGCGGTCGCCGCCGCGCAGCAGTTCGACCGCGTCTTCGCGCGCGCGCAGTTGCGCGTAGTGCCCGGTGGCGATGCATTGTGCGCCGAGCCGAAGCGCGTGATCGAGAAACGCCTTGAACTTGATTTCCGCATTGCACAGCACGTCCGGATTCGGCGTGCGTCCGGCGCCGTACTCGGCGAGAAAGCTCGCGAACACCCGCTCCTTGTACTCGGCGGCGAAGTTCACCGCCTCGAGCGGGATGCCGATCACGTCGGCCGCGGCGGCCGCATCGACCAGGTCCTGGCGCGTCGAGCAATACGCATCATCGTCGTCGTCCTCCCAGTTCTTCATGAACAGGCCGATGACGTCGTAGCCCGCGCGCTTGAGCAGCAGCGCGGCGACGGAGGAATCGACCCCGCCCGACATGCCGACCACAACCCTTTCAGTGCGCCCGCTCATTCGCTCTTCCGGTGGGGACTCAGGAGAACTCCTTCGACAGCACATCGAGCGGGAAGTGTCGACCCGCGAGGTAATCGTCGACACACTGCAGGACCAGCGGCGTGCGGTGCTGCGCCGCGCGCGCCGCGATCTCGTCGCGTGTCAGCCAGTGCGTGCGCACGATTTCGCGGTCGAGCCTGCGGCCTTCCTCCGCGCCGTCCGAGCGTCCGCTGAAGGTGAAGCGCAGGAAAGTGATGTCCTTCGGCGCGTAGAGATAGCGATAGACGCCGACCAGCGCCTCGGGTAGGAACCGGTGCGCCGTCTCCTCCAGCACCTCGCGCACGCAGGCGTCGATCAGGCTCTCCCCCGGATCGAGGTGACCGGCCGGCTGATTGAGCACGCGCGCGCCCTCGTGAATCTCCTCGACCAGCAGAAAACGGCCCGCCGCCTCGATGACGGCGGCGACCGTCACCGACGCTTTCCATTCGCTCACGCCGCCTTCCGCGTGTTGCTGCGGATGAAATCCGCCATGCGCGCAACGCCCTTCTCGATCGCAGCCTGCGACGCCGCGTAGGAAAAGCGCACGTGCTGTCCCTCGCCTGGCACCCGCGCGCCGAAGTGAATGTCGGCGAGCAGCGCAACGCCGGCTTCATTCAACAGGCGTTTCCTGAACTCTTCCGAATCCGCTGCGCCGATCCTGCGACAGGCCTCTGTCACGTTCGGCCAGACGTAAAACGCGCCGCCCGGCACCTGGCAGCTTACCCCGGGCACCTCGTTCAGCAGGCGCACGATGAGGTCGCGCCGCGCGAGAAATTCGGCGCGCATGCGTTCGGCCGCATCCTGCGGCCCGGTGATCGCCTCGAGTGCCGCCCACTGCGAGATCTGCGAGGCGCAGGACTCCGTATTGGTGATCCAGCGCGTGAACACCGGCGCGAGCATGGGGTTGGAGGCGAAGCCGATGCGCCAGCCCGTCATGGCCCAGGTCTTCGAGGCGCCGTCCGAGAGGATCGTGCGTTCGTACATTCCGGGCAGCTGCGCGATCGAGAAGAACGCGCCGGCGTAGACCAGGCGCGAATAGATTTCGTCGGCGTAGACCCACAGCTGCGGGTGCTTGCGCACTATCTCGGCGATCGCCTCCAGGTCGGTGCGGCTGAGCAGTCCGCCGGTCGGATTGTGGGGGTAATTGAGGATCAGCAGCTTGCTGCGCGGCGTGATCAGGCGCTCGAGCTCGGCCGGATCGAAACCGAAGCCGCGCGCCTCCCGCAGGTGGATCGGCACCGGCACCGCGCCGTTGGCCGCGATCTGCGACTCGTAGATCGGAAACCCGGGATTCGGGTAGATCACTTCGTCGCCCGCACCGTAGTCGGTGGTCGACAGGACAGCGTAAGCGATGAACGGCTTTGCGCCCGCCGCGACAACCACGTCCTCGGCGCGGATCGGCAGCCCGCCGCGCATTGCGGCCATGTATTTTGCGGCCGCTTCGCGCAGCTCGTCGATGCCGGCCGAGGGCGTGTAGCCATGCTTGCCCGACTGGATGGCGCGGATCGCGGCCGCCTGCACGTTGTCGGGCGCCGGAGAATCCGGCTGGCCGATGCAGAAGCTCATGATGTCCTTGCCCGCGCGCGCCAGCGCATTGACTTCGGCGAGCACGACGAAAGCGTTTTCCGTGCCGAGATGGCTCGCCCGGTTGCTGATCTGGGGCATGAATGCACTCCCTGACATGTCGATGCGCCGACCCGCAGTCATCGGCGCCGGAACAGCGATTCTAACGAATCGCCTCGCGGGGCCGGGCTAAGATAAGGCTTCCGCCAAGGGAGCGACGCCATGAACGATCAAGTACCCGCCACCGTGCCCGATGCCGCGTTCAACGGAGACGGCAATGCCAGACCCGCGGGCGCCGGGCTCGACTGGTGGACCAAGGCCTGGCCGCTGTTCACGGGCCAGGTCGGCATGTGGATCGGAGTCATCGTGGTGACCGTCGTCGTCATCGTCGTTGCGTCGCTGATTCCCGTGCTGGGGCAGCTCGTCACGTTCCTGTTCGGCCCGGTCATCGCCGGCGGACTGATGCTCGGTGTACGCGAAGTCGACCGCGGCCGCGCGCTGACCTTCGGCCACATCTTCGCGGGCTTCTCGAACCAGATGGGTCAGCTCGTGCTCGTCGGCGTGATCTACCTCGCGGGAATGGTCGTCGCGCTGATGATCGCCGCGCTGGTCGCGGGCATCGGGATCGGTACGATGCTTGGCGTCGGTGGAGGTGGCAATCCAGCGGCGATGGGCGCCGCCGGCGCCAGTGGCATCCTGCTCGCAGTGCTCATCGCCGTCGCGCTGGTCCTGCCGCTCTACATGGCGGTCTGGTTCGCGCCAGCGCTGGTCGTGTTCCACGAAATCGGCGCCATGGACGCGATGAAGGCGAGCTTCTTCGGTTGCCTGAAGAACGTCGTGCCGTTCCTCGTTTACGGCATCGTCGGCATGCTGCTCAGCATCGTCGCGTCGATTCCGTTCGGCCTCGGCTGGCTCGTGCTCGGTCCGGTGATGATTGCGTCCGTATACGTTTCGTACCGTGATATCTACCTGACGGTTTAGTGCGGCTTCACCCAGGTTTCCGACCACGCGAGACAGGCGCTCGAGGCCTCGCGGTCGCCTCGCGTTTCGGGCCAGGGTCTGCCGGGCGCGGTATGGCCGTTTAGCTCGATGCTTGCCACGCGCGCCGGAAAAAAGGTGCTGAATACGCCGATGGGCCGATTGTTGAAGCCGGGTGGCATGTTGAGTACGAACGGCGCCAGAAAATCGCGCCAGGCAAGGACGATCTTGACGCCGGGGGCGACGACCTCCTCGCGCGCGCCGGAGGCGATGTCGCCGTGGCGCGAGAACTGTGCCTTCGCGATCGGCAGCTTCGCATCCGCGAACGCCGGGTAGAGCAGCGTCTCGATCGTCGTCTGCAGCCAGCGTGCGACCGCCTCGTTGTCGGCGTAGATCCTCGCCACACCATCGGTGAGCGTGCTCTGCAAGAACAGCGCCTGCCCCGCGCCCGCGGGACACCACAGCACGCGCCAGTGACTGACGCGATCGGTCTGCGTCTTGCCGCCGTCTGCGCTCAGGCGAATGAACGAGTTCTCGCCGGTCATCAGGACAGCGTTCGAATCGACGGGTGAAGTCATGGTTACGCTCCCTTAGTTCAGACCCTCGACTTATCCACAGGGGTCAGACCCCTTTTTTATCCCACTGTCTTAAGGACGTCGGCAACGGTGCCGAACATCTGGTCGAAGTGCTTCTGCTCGACGATCAGCGGCGGGCAGAAGCCGACGTTGTCGCCGATGGGGCGCACGTAGACGCCCTTCTCCCAGCACTTCTCGAACACTTCGAAGCCGCGCGCGCCGGGCGCGCCGGGGCGCGGTTCGAGCTCTATCGCCCCGATCAGGCCGAGGTTGCGGCAGTCGACGACATGCGCAGCGCCTTTGAAGGCGTGGATCGCGTTCTCGAACGCTTTTGCAAGCGCGCCGCTTGCGCGGCTGAGCAGCTTTTCCTCCGCGTAAGTGTCGAGTGTGCCCATCGCCGCCGCGCAGGCCAGCGGATGCCCGGAATAGGTGTAGCCGTGGAAGAACTCGACCCCGGCGCCCTGCGCATTCATGAACGTTTCGAAGACCGTGTCGGAGGCGATCACGCCGCCGAGCGGCACGGTACCCGAAGTGATGGCCTTGGCAAACATCATCAGGTCCGGCTCGACGTCGAAATACTGCGCCGCGAACGGCGTGCCCAGCCGCCCGAAGCCGGTGATCACCTCGTCCAGGATCAGCAGAATGCCGTGTCGGCGCGTGATCTCGCGCAGACGCTTGAGGTAACCCTTCGGCGGTACCAGCACGCCGCCCGCACCCGAGACCGGCTCGACGATCACCGCGGCAATGTTTTCCGCGCCATGCAGCGGGACAATGCGCTCCTCCAGCTCGTCGGCGAGCTCCGCCCCGCCTTCGGCGCAGCCGCGCACGAAGGCGCGCGCCTTCAGGTCCTGCGTATGGCGCAGGTGATCGACGCCCGGCAGCAGCGCCCCCGCATACGCCTTGCGGTTCAAGGCCACGCCGCCGACCGAGATGCCAGCGAGATTGACGCCGTGGTAGCCCTTCTCGCGCCCGATGAAGCGCGTGCGCGAGGGCTGTCCCTTGAGGCGATGATAGGCGAGCGCGATCTTGAGCGCGGTGTCGGCCGCCTCCGAGCCCGAGTTGGTGAAGAACACGTGGTTCAGGCTCTGCGGCGCGAGCTCGGCGACGCGCGCCGCCACCTGGAACGGCAGACGATGGCCGAGCGAGAACGACGCGGCGTAATCGAGCGCGCCCGCCTGCGCGCGGATCGCCTCGACAATCCGCGGCCGGCAGTGTCCCGCGTTGACGCACCACAGGGTGGCGAGCCCGTCGAGCACCTGCTTGCCGTCCTCGGTGGTGTAGTACATGTCCTTTGCCGACGTGATCATCTTCGGCGCGCGCTTGAAGCGCCGGTTGTCGGTGAAGGGCATCCAGTAATGCTCCAGCGCCTGGGCGCCGGACTGCGCTGCGTTCATCTGCCGCTCCTTCAGTGGTCCGCGTCCCGCCGTCTAGGCGGACAGGCGCAGCTCGGCTCGCACCGCATCCCAGGGCACCGCGACGCGCGCGCCACTGCGCTCGATGAGACCGAGAGCGCCGAGCTGAACGACATCAGTATGCACGTTCTTGTAGTCGCGCTGCAGGCGTTTCGCCAGTGCATAGACGCTGAGCGGCCCTTCCGCGGCAAGGCTCTCGAGCAGCTGCCAGCGCAACGGCGTCAGTGCCTTGAGCAGCGCTGGCAGATCGGGCAGCGCAAGAATGCGCCGCGGCGCCAGCTGTCCGCCCTCCTCGAGATGGTTCCACGCTGCCTCGAATCGATCGAGTGCCTCGCCGATGCTCTCGACGCGCACTTCGAGTACGCGCCTGGCCAGCGTGGAACTCACAAGGACTCCAGATCCCGCTCGAAATCGTAGCGCAGCTGCTCGACCGAACGGAATGCGTAGGGCGCCGCGCGGCCGCGCAGGATGCGCGCATGCGGGTGCGCAGCGCCGTGCTCGTAGCGCAGCAGGCAATCGCCCGCGCGCAGGCAGGACAGACGGTATGCCAGGCCGCGCGCCTCGCGCGCGAGACGGATCTCGATGCAGTCGCCGTTTGGCAGCCGGCAGCGCTGCTCGAGTAGGCTGTCGCCTGGTACGGGATTCGCCATATATGGCTTAGAGTACCATAGCCTGTGGGCTAGAATTCTTCGCATGGCGACCCGAGACGAGTTCTTCAACCTCACCCGGCACGGATTTGCGCGGGTCGCGGTGGCGACGCCCGCGGTACGTGTCGGCGACCCGCGCTTCAACCTCGCACGCACGCTCGAGCTGATGCGCGCGGCTGCGCGGCGCAAGGCACTGCTGGCGGTGTTTCCGGAGCTCGGCCTGTCGGCGTACAGCTGCGAGGACCTGTTTCACCAGCGCGCACTGATCGACGGCAGCGAGGCGGCACTCGCCGAGCTGCTCGCGCGCACGCGGGCGCTGCCGATCGCGGCGCTGATCGGCCTGCCGGTGCAGGTCGATGGCCTGCTCTACAACTGCGCCGCGCTGGTCAGCCGCGGGCGCCTGGTTGGGGTGGTGCCGAAGACTTACCCGCCGAACTACCGCGAATTCTACGAACTGCGCCACTTCACTCCGGGCGACACCGCGACGGCGAGCGAGATCACGCTCGCCGGTCAACGCGTTCCCTTCGGCACCGATCTGCTGTTTCGGCTGGCCGAGCTGCCGGGTCTCGTGCTGTTTGCCGAGATCTGCGAAGACCTTTGGGTGCCCGCGCCGCCGTCGACCTTCGCCGCGCTCGCAGGCGCCACGGTCATCGCCAACCTTTCGGCTTCGAACATCGTCATCGGCAAGCACGAATACCGCCGCCAGCTCGCCTCCAACCAGTCAGCGCGCTGCATTGCGGCGTACCTTTTCAGCGCCGCCGGCGCGGGCGAATCGACCACCGACCTCGCCTGGGACGGCCACGCCATGGTCTGGGAGAACGGCACGCTGCTGGGCGAATCGCAGCGCTTTGCCGACGCCCCGCAGCTGACCTTCGCGGACATCGACCTCGAACGCCTTGCCGCCGATCGCATGCGACAGAACTCCTTCGGCCTGTCGGCGCGCCGCCACGCGGGCGAAGTGCACCGCTTCCGCTCGATCGAGTTCTCCCTGCCGTTGCCGCGCGGGCGCGTTGCGCTCGAGCGGCGCATCGCACGCTTTCCCTACGTGCCGGACGATCCCAGCACGCGCGATGCGCGTTGCGAGGAGGTCTACCGCATCCAGGTGCAGGGCCTCGCTACGCGCATGCGCGCCTCCGGCAGCCAGAAGCTGGTCATCGGCATTTCCGGAGGGCTTGATTCCACCCAGGCGCTGCTGGTCTGCGCCCGCGCGATGGACCAACTCGGCCTGCCGCGGCGCAATATCCTCGCCTATACCATGCCGGGCTTCGCGACCACCGCGCGCACCCGCAACCAGGCCTGGCAGCTGATGCGCGCGATCGGTGCAGCCGCTGAGGAGATCGACATTCGTCCGTCCTGCGAGCAGATGCTGAAGGACCTCGGCCATCCGTACGCCAAGGGCAGGAAGGTCTACGACGTCACCTTCGAGAACGTGCAGGCCGGGGAACGCACCAGCCACCTGTTCCGGCTCGCCAACCTCCATGGCGGCATCGTCGTCGGCACGGGCGACTTGTCCGAGCTGGCGTTGGGCTGGTGCACCTATGGCGTTGGAGACCATATGTCGCACTATAACGTAAATGCCTCGGTGCCCAAGACGCTCATCAAGTACCTGATCGGCTGGGTTGCCGGCTCCGGGCAGTTCGAGCGCACGGTCAGCCGCGCGCTCGAGCGCGTGCTCGCCACCGAGATCAGCCCGGAACTCGTGCCGGGTACCAAGCGCGGCCAGCCGACCCAGCTCACCGAGTCGGTGATCGGCCCCTACGCCCTGCAGGACTTCCACCTGTACTACACGCTTCGCTTCGGCTACGCGCCGGCCAAGATCGCCTTCCTCGCCTGGAGCGCCTGGCAGGGCAAGGACGGCTACTCGCTCGGAGAGATCCGCAAGTGGCTCGGCGTCTTTCTCACGCGCTTCTTCCAGACCAGCCAGTTCAAGCGCAGCGCGCTGCCCAATGCGCCGAAGGTAGGATCGGGCGGCTCACTTTCGCCGCGCGGCGACTGGCGCGCGCCGTCCGACGGCAACGCAGCAGCCTGGCTGGCCGATCTTGAGCAGGTTCCGTCCAGCGCGCGCTAGCGGGCGGATTGGCAGTGCGCGCAACGATTGATCGTGGTCAAGTATCGCGGCGCGCCTGCGCCTAAACTGTAGCTCATGCTGCGCGCGCGCGTAGCCCTTGTCGGGATCGCCGCGTTTTCCCTCCTCCTCCTCCTGGCGGCGACCGGCGGCGTCGCGCGCAGCGACTTCTTTCTAGACTAGGAAAACTCCAAGCACGTCGACGACCTGTTCAGAGTTTCGTCTGAGATCGGGGTTCTCAGGGGGCTGGGCCCCTTTGATCAAACCTTACCTAGCGCGCCTGGCCGAGCGCGCTCGAGGCGAGCTTGGCGACGTCGAAGCCTTCGCAGCTGCTCAGCAGTCCGCCGCAAGCATGGCCCTCGCGCGCGGCCTCGAGCGCGCGCTGGTAGTACACGCGTGCAGCGTCTTCGAAACCGAGCCCGTGGGCCGCTTCGCCGAGCATGAAATACGAAAGGTCGGAGAGCGTGTCCGCGCGCATTACGGAGACCGCGAGCTCGCGCCAGGCACCGGCACGGTGATAGGCCGGCCACTCGCCCTTGTTCGAGCGATACGTGATCGAGCAGGCGAAGGTGCAAGTGAACACCACCTCCCCGCGCCGGAAGCGCTCGACCTCTCCCGAAACGAAGGTCAGCGTCTCGGCCGTCTTGGACGCGCGACGCGCGTACTCTTCGCGCGTCTCCTCGCCGGCGCGCGCGACCTTGCGCTCGTTCGCCGCCTCGGGCACGGCGAGGAAGCTCGGCGCCTTTTCGTCCGCCTCGCGCGCCTTCGCCGCAACGTAGATCGGCTCGACCTGAGGCACCAGCGCGCGCAGGCGCTCGATGCGCGTGTCGACCGCCGGGTGCGTCGAGAGGAATTCCATCGGCGCGTTGCGGTCCTGCTTCGCCATCTTCTCCCACAGCGTCACGGCCGCATTCGGATCGTAGCCCGCGCGCGCCGCAAGCTCGATGCCGATCTGGTCGGCCTCCGACTCCGCTTCGCGGCTGTTCGGCAGCGAGATCGCAAGCGTCGCGGCAACCGACGCGATCTGCATGTTGCGGTCGAAGTCGCTCGAGTCCCGCGCCGTCGCGACCGCCAGCGCCGTGACCCCGATGCCGACGCCGATCGCCACCGACATGCGTTCGCGCGGGTGGCTGACGAGCGCGTGCGCGATTTCGTGCCCCATCACCGCCGCGAGCTCGCCGTCGGTCGCGTGCAGCTTGTCCCAGAATCCGGTGTAGATGCCCATCTTGCCGCCGGCCATGCAGAACGCGTTGATCGTCTTCGGCTCGTTGATCACCTCGATCTGCCAGTGCCAGTTCGCGGTATCCGGACGGAAGCGAACGGCCTGCGCGATCAGCCGGTCGGTGATTGCGTGAATCTGCCGCACGCGCTGCGTCTCGGTCTCGAGTTTTCCGCGGCTGCCGAACTGCCCCATCATCGAGCGGTAGGCGGCCGCGGAGCCGCCGATTGCGTAGTCCTCCGACACCAGCATGAACTGGTTGCGGCCGGTGATCGGATTGGTCGCGCAGGCGGCTAGCGCTGCGCACAGCAGCGCAACGAACGGCAGGCGAAGGCGACGGATCATCGCCCTTCATTCTACGCCGCGCGCCGGCCGAATCGGCCGGCGCGAATCGGCGCGTGTGACTTACTGCACGCCCAGTCGGGGCTGCAGCGACTGCGTTGATCGCGCGCCCGCCGTTGCCGGCGGCTCGGCGACGTCCTGGAACGCGAGCATCGCGCCGATGCGGCTGGAGGCGCCGTCGTAGAAGCCTGCGGCGCGCGGCTCTTCGTCGGCCCGAGGGTTGCGGTAGGTGCCGAAGATCATGTCCCAGAACGGCAAGTCCGCGTAGTTGTACGCATGCACGCCACGCCCGTGATGGATCGCGTGGCTCTCGGGGCGCTGCACGATCGTTCCGACCCAGTGCGGCGTGCGGATGTTCGCGTGCTGGAACGCCGCGTTGAACGCGAGGAACGCCGCCGCGATCGCACCGGCTTCGGGGGTCAGGCCAAGCAGCGGATAGAACACCATCACGGCCCAGGTGGTGAACAGCGCTGCGTCGATTGGATGCAGATAATAGGCGCCGAAAGCATCGAGCGACTCCGCACTGTGATGCATCTGGTGGCCGAGCCGCCAGAGCCAGGTCCAGCTGTGCGCGGCGCGGTGATACCAGTAATGCGCCAACTCGTAGAGCAGAATTCCGGCCGCGGCGCCGCCCCAGGATCCGAGCGCGGCTCCGTCGACCAGACTCGTTCCTGGCAGCAACGCGCCCCAGCCGATGCCGACCGCCATCGAGACGCCGTAACTGGAGGCGGTGACGAGCAGCGCACGCGTCGTCCAGCCGCGCGGGGTTGAGTAGCGCCGCGCGCGCCAGACGCAATGGAGCGCAATGAACGGCAGCAGGAACAGCAGCGAATAATAGTCCGCGAGTTCGAGCAGCATGGCGTTCTCCTTTCCTTGCGTGATGTCCTAGCGACGGACACAGGTTCACGCAATGGCGCCCTGCGCTTCAACACGCAGTTTGTTGTGTTTTGTATCCGATTCGTTTCAGCGCGGGTGGAAATCGCGGCCGCTCAGGCCGCCTTCTGCGCCTGCGGCAGCTCGCCGATCGCGCAGGCGACCGCGTCCTCGACCCGGTCGAGCCAGACGAACGCGAGCCGCGCGCGCGCTTCCGGCGGCACGTCCTCGAGGTCCTTCTGGTTGCGCCGCGGCAACATGACGGTGCCGATACCCGCGCGCAACGCGGCAAGCACCTTTTCCTTCACGCCGCCGATCGGCAGCACCATGCCGCGCAGCGAGATCTCGCCGGTCATCGCAACGTCGCTGCGCACCGGTCTGCCCGTCAGCAGCGAGACGAGCGCAAGGTACATCGCCACCCCCGCGCTCGGCCCATCCTTGGGCGTTGCGCCTGCGGGCACGTGCACGTGCAGGTCGACCTTCTCGAGCGGATCGTCCAGCAGCTTCTTGGCGAGGGTGAGCGCGGCCTGCGCCGACTCCTTCATCACTTCGCCGAGCTGGCCGGTGAGGATCAGCTTGCCCTTGCCCGGCACCTGGCTCGCCTCGATGAACAGGATGTCGCCGCCGACCGGCGTCCAGGCCAGGCCCGTGGCCACGCCCGGCAGGCTGGTGCGCTCCGCCACCTCGTTCTCGAAGCGGCGCGCGCCGAGGATCGCGTGCAGGTCACCCGCGTCGATCACGATCGGTAGCGTCGCGTTCTCGCCCTCGGCGATGCGCATCGCGACGCTGCGCAGCACGGCGCCGATCTCGCGCTCGAGGTTGCGCACGCCGGCCTCGCGCGTGTAGTCGCGCGTGATCGCGGCGAGCGCCGCTTCGCTTAGCGTGGCCTGTTCAGCCGTGAGACCGTTCGCTTCAAGCTGGCGCTTGACGAGGTAGCGGCGCGCGATCTCGCGCTTCTCTTCCTCGGTGTAGCCCGGCAGATGAATGACCTCCATGCGATCGCGCAGCGGGCCCGGAATCGTGTCGAGCACGTTCGCGGTGGTGATGAACAGGATGCGCGACAGATCGAAATCGACGCCCAGGTAGTTGTCGCGGAATTTCGCGTTCTGCTCCGGATCGAGCACTTCGAGCAGCGCCGAGGCCGGATCGCCGTGGAAGCCGCCCATGCCGAGCTTGTCGATCTCGTCCAGCATCAGCACGCCGCCGCGGCTTGCCGCGCGGCGCAACGCCTGGATGATGTTGCCCGGGAGCGCGCCGACATAAGTGCGCCGGTGGCCGCGGATCTCGGCTTCGTCGTGCAGTCCGCCGAGCGCCACACGCTGGAACACCCGTCCGGTGGCACGCGCGATCGACTGGCCGAGCGAAGTCTTGCCGACGCCCGGGGGACCGACGAAGCACAGAATCGGGCTCTTGCCTTCGGGGGCGAGCTTGCGCACCGCGAGATACTCGAGGATGCGGCGCTTGACCTTGTCGAGGCCGTAGTGGTCCTCGTCGAGCACCTTGCGCGCGGCGGCGATGTCGATCGGCGCCTGCGCTTCGAGCTTCCAGGGCAGTTCGGCGAGCCATTCCAGGTAGGTGCGCAGCATCGACGACTCGCCCGAGCCTTCCTGCATGCGCTGCAGCCGCTTGAGCTCCTTCGCCGCGTGCTTGGCGACGTCTTCGGGCATGCCGGCCGCGTCGAGCGCCGATTTCAGCTCCTCCAGCTCGGCCGCGCCGCCTTCGTCCTCGCCCAGCTCCTTCTGGATCTGGCGCATCTGCTCGCGCAGGACGTGCTCGCGCTGGCGGTCGTCGAACGCCTTCTTGGTCTGCTCGCCGATCTCCTTCGAGATGCGCAGCACCTCGAGGCGCTGCGACAGCAGCTCGATCACGCGGTCTAGGCGCGACTCCAGCGCGAAGGTCTCGAGCAGCGCCTGCTTCTCCTCCGCTTTGACGTCGAGCAGATTGGCAACCATGTCGGCGAGCACGCCGGGCGCGTCCACGCGCTCCACCACGCCGGCGAGCTCCTCGGGCGCGTGCGGCAGCAGGCCGACCGCCTCGACCGCCTTCTGCTTGAGCTGCAGGAAGCGCGCCTCGATCTCCGCATTCGTGCCCGCAGGTTCGTCGATCCATGCAACGCGCGCGACGAGGTAGGGCCAGCCCTCGAGAAACTCGAGCACCCGAAAGCGCGTCTGCCCCTGCACCACCAGGTGGTGCGCACCTTGAGGACTGGTCACGTAGCGCAAGATCTGTCCCGCGGTGCCGACCCAGTACAGGTCCTGCGGCTTCGGCGAATCGATTTTCGGGTCGCGCTGCAGCAGAAAGCCCACGCGGCGCTCGTGCGTGGCCGCATCTTGAGCCGCCGCGACGGACTTCTCGCGTCCGATCGTGACCGGCGCCAGCACGCCGGGAAACAGCACGATGTTGCGCACCGGAACGAGCGCGATCGCATTCGCCGGCAACGGCTTGCCGGTGGACTCTCCGAGGTCCGCGCGCGGCGCAACCTTGCCCTGCGGCGCATCGCTGCCGAGCAGCTTTTTCAGTCCGGGCCAGGGCGTCATTGTGTCTCCTTGCTGCGCTTGGCAAACGTAAGCGTGAGGCAGCCGTCGGCGTAGCGCTGTTCGACCCGCTCGAGCAGCTGCTGCGGCAGCGCGATGCGCCGGCTGAAGCGGCCGTAGGGAATCTCCACGCGGTGGATGCGCGCGGCGCGGCCGACGCCTGACGCAAACGGGCGCAGCGCCGAAATCGTGATCGCGCCGGGCTCGACGGTCAGAGCGATCGAGTCTTCCGCCACCCCGGGCAGCGCGACCTGCAGTACGAGCGCATGCGCCGTCTCGATCACATCGATCGGCGGCTCCCAGGACGCTTCGGCCGACTCGCGCCCGATCCGGAAAAATCGGCGCTGCAGGCGCTCGGCCTCGTCGAACATCGACAAGGCCTCGGCCCACATCCAGTTGCGCAGATCCCGCGTATTCATTGGACTTAAATGGCGTTGCGCAGGGCCGGATTCAAGTGCATCCTTCGCGACGCAAAAAGCGCTTGCACATCAACGCATTGGGCTGGACGGGGCGATCGGCGACAATGGCGCATGCAAAAGCGCGCTCCGCGCTCGGCCGGCGCAGTCGTGTTTCGGCGTACGCCGGGCGGCGTGCGTCTGCTGGTGCTGCGCGCTTATGCGAACTGGGACTTCCCGAAAGGGCTGGTCGAAGAAGACGAAGCCGAGTTCCACGCCGCGCAGCGCGAGGTGTTCGAGGAAACGGGGCTGGCCGACCTCGCTTTCCCCTTCGGCGATGACGGCTACAAGGAAACGCTGCCCTACGCCGGCGGCAAGGTCGCGCGCTACTACCTCGCGGAAACGGGGATCGCCGAAGTGGTGCTGCCGGTCTCGCCCGAGCTCGGCCGGCCCGAGCACCAGGAATGGCGCTGGGTGAGCTTCGACGAGGCCGAGGCGGTGCTGCCGCCCCGCCTCGCCGTCATTCTCGACTGGGCCCGCGCTACCATTGAAGGTCGCTGACTCCGGGGACCGAACATGAACCTAGAAAAAGTGATCTTCGGCTTCTTCATCGTGCTCGCCGCGACGCTGAACTTCGGCTTCGTCTACGGCGAGATCACCGATCCCCGGCATCATCACCTGTGGGAATTCTTCGCCGCATTCGTCGTCAACATCATCGCGACGGTGCTCAAGTTCGGCGACCGCACCCAGGTCGGCGCAATTCACCTCGCCACCAGCCTGGTGGCGATCCTGCAGTTCGCCGCGGCAGCGCTGGTCTGGTTCTTCGCGCAGCCCGCCGCCGGGGGCGGGCTGACCGAGACTACGATCGCGAGCATCGTCTCGCTGTCGGCCGGCGCGCTGCTCGCCAACATCGTGTCGGTCCTCATTCTGATCGTAGAAACCACGATGCAGCGGCGCTGAGCGCCGGGGCGATGTCGAGCAGCATCCTCTTCCTCGCCCTGCGGCGCATGCGCGCGCCGCTCATCTACGTCGTTGCGGTGTTCGCTGTAGGCATCGTCGGCTTCGTGCTCATCCCCGGAGTCGACGCGAACGGACAGCCCTGGCACATGACGATCCTGCAGGCGCTCTATTTCATGGCGTATACGGCGAGCACGACAGGCTTCGGCGAGATTCCGCACCCGTATACCGATACGCAGCGCCTGTGGGCGACGACGATGATCTTCGCCTCGGTGTTCGGCTGGGCCTTCCTCGTCGCGCGGCTGGTCGCGCTCGCACAGGACCGCGCTTTTCGTGCGGCGCTGATCGCGACCCGCTTCGCACGCCGGGTGCGCGCCCTGGGCGAGCCGTTCTACCTGATCTGCGGCTTCGGCGAGACCGGGTCGCTCGTCGGACGCGCGCTGGACGACCTCGGCTTCGGCTTCGTCGTCATCGACATCGACGAGGCGCGAGTGCAGGAGCTCGACCTGCTCGACCTTGCGCAATCCGCGCCCGCGCTGACCGGGGACGCGAAGCTGCCGGCCAACCTGCTCGCCGCCGGGCTGACCAGCCGCTACTGCCGAGGCGTCATCGCGCTGACCAACGACGACCAGGCGAACCTCGCTGTCGCGATGTCGGTGCGCCTGCTCAACCCGAAGATCCCGGTGCTCGCGCGCGCCATGAGCCGCGAGACCGCGGCCAACCTGGCCTCGTTCGACACCGACCACATCATCAGTCCGTTCGCGACCTTCGGGCGTTTTCTCGCGCTCGCGGTCGCCTCGCCCGGATCGTCGCAGCTGCTGCGCTGGCTGACCGGGATGCCGGGCTGGACGCTGCGTCCCGAGACCGCGCCGCCGCACGGCCACTGGGTGGTGGTCGGCTACGGCCGCTTCGGACGCGAGTGCGTGCGCGCACTGCGTAAGCAGGGGCTGGACATCACCATCATCGATCCGGCGGCGACGCCGGACGACGGCCTGAACTCGGTGCGCGGAGTCGGCACCGAGGCCGAACCGCTGCGCGCGGCCGGGATCGAGCGTTCGGTGGGTATTGTCGCGGGCACCGACGACGACATCACCAACCTGTCGGTCGTGGTCACCGCGCGCCAGATCAACCGCGGCCTGTTCACCGTAGTGCGCCAGAACCTTCAGGCCAACCACGCGTTGTTCGACGCATTCGACGCCGACATCCTGATGGTTTCGAGCGAGATCGTGGCGCACGAGTGCCTCGCGCGCATCCACACGCCGCTGCTGGCGCGCTTCCTGCTGCTCGCGCGCGAGCAGGGCGAAGACTGGTCCGATGCGCTGGTCGCGCGCCTCAAGGCATCGCTCGGCGACGCCACGCCGGAGATCTGGAGCGTGGCGATGACCGCTTCGGGTGCGCATGCGCTGCACCGCGCGCTGCTGCTCGAAGGCGCAACGATCCGCATCGGCGATCTGCGCCGCGACCCCGCCGATCGCGACGCACAGCTCGCCTGCGAGGCGCTCTACCTGCGGCACGGCGAGCAGGCTACGCTGCTGCCCGAGGACGGGGTCGCGCTCGCGCCGGGAGACGAGCTGCTAATTGCGGGCACGCCAGCGGCGCGCCGCGCGCAATTGCAGACCCAGCGCAACGTCAACGTGCGCGACTACGTGGTTAGGGGGATCGACGTGCCGGGCGGGTGGATCTGGCAGCGGCTGATGCGGCGCGAAGCACAGCCGCGCGAGCCGGCCGCACGCAGCTGAGCGTCCTTCGCGGATGAGCGTGCCACGCCGCCGCGTCGTGATCGTCGGCGCGGCAGGCCGGGATTTCCACAATTTCAATGTCGTCTATCGCGATGATCGCGCGAGCGAGGTCGTCGCCTTCACGGCAGCGCAGATTCCGGGAATCGCCGAGCGGCGCTACCCGCCGGCGCTCGCCGGAGCGCAGTACCCGGAGGGCATTCGGATCCTCGCCGAGGCCGGACTCGACACGCTGCTCGGCGAGACCCGAGTCGACGAGGTCGTCTTCGCCTACAGCGACGTCAGCCACGCGCAAGTCATGCACGTCGCCTCACGCGCGCTGGCGGCGGGCGCCGATTTCACGCTGCTCGGTCCGGCGCGCACCATGCTCGCCGCGTCGCTGCCTGTCATCGCAGTATCCGCGGTGCGCACCGGCTGCGGCAAGTCGCAGACCGCGCGTTACCTTTCGAGACGCCTGCGTGAACGCGGCCTGCGCGTCGCGGTGCTGCGCCACCCGATGCCCTACGGCGATCTGGAGCGCCAGGCGGTGCAGCGCTTCGCGACGCGCGCGGACCTCGACAGCGCGGGCTGCACGATCGAGGAGCGTGAGGAGTACGAGCCGCATCTCGCGCTCGGCACCGTCGTGCACGTCGGCGTCGACACCGGTCGCGTGCTCGACGCCGCCGTACGGGATGCGGACCTGATCCTCTGGGACGGGGGCAACAACGACTTTCCCTTCGTGCGCCCCGATCTGCATATCGTGCTCGCCGACGCGCTGCGCCCCGGCCAGGAATCGACGCATCATCCCGGCGAAGCGGTTCTGCGCATGGCCGACGTCGTGGTGATCGCGAAGAGCGATGCCGCGCCGCGCGCCGATGTCTCGCGCGTCGAAGCCGCGGTGCGCAGCGCCAACCCGCAAGCACGCCGCGTGCTGGGCGCCTCGCCCGTGACGCTCGACGATCCGGCCGCGGTGCGCGGCCGGCGCGTGATCGTGGTCGAGGACGGCCCGACGACCACGCACGGCGGGATGGCGCACGGCGCAGGCTACGCGGCGGCGCTGCGCGCGGGCGCGGAGATCATCGACCCGCGGGAGAGCGCCGCGCCGGCGGTCGCGGCGCTCTACGCGCAGTACCCCCGACTCGGTCCGGTGCTGCCCGCGATGGGCTATTCGGCCGCCGATCGCGCGGCGCTTGCTGCAACCATCGAGGCGAGCCGCGCAGAACTCGTCGTCAGCGGCACGCCGCACGATCTCGCAAGCCTGCTCGGTATCGGGAAGCCCGTGCTGCGCGCGCGCTACGAGTTCGCCGAGGTCGAAACGCCCGGGCTATGGGGCGAGGTCGAGGCTTTCCTGCAGCGCGCGCGCCTCGCGCATTAACTCGCATCGTCCGCCGGGGCGACCGTCTCGCGATAGGCGTGCCAGGTCGCGTGCCCGATCACGGGCAGGGCGACGATCAGTCCGACAAAGAGCGAGGCAAAGCCGAGCGCGGTAAGCGCGACGATGATCGCGCCCCAGATCAGCATCGGGCGGAAGTTCGTGCGCAGCACGTTGAAACTGACGATCATCGCCGAGACGACGTCCATCTTCTCGCGATCGAGCAGCATCGGTAGCGATACCGCAGTGGTGGCGAACACCAGCAGCGCGAGACCGGCGCCGGCGGCCGCGTAGGCGAGCAGGAAGCCCCAAGCGTCGGGCGAGCGACCGAGCTCGGCAACGAATTCGACCGCCGTCGGCGTGCCATCGGGGAAGAACAGGGCCACCACCACTACCGAGACGCGGATCCAGACCGCGAGCGACAGCGTGAGGATCAGTGCGTAGAAGCCGATCGAGGGAACGTTGGCCTTCCAGGCCGTCAGCGTCGGCGCCAGCGCGACGGTGTCGCCTCCTTCACGCCTGCGGCTGACCTCGTACAGGCCGATGGCGAGAAAGGGACCGACCAGCAGAAAGCCGGTGGTGAGCGCAAGCCCGATCGCGCCCGCGTAGTAGCGCGTCAGCAGGAACCCCATCGCGGCGAGCACCGCGCCGTAGAAAAGGCCGGGCAGCGGCGCTGCGCGCAGGTCGTCCCAGCCCTGGCGCAGCCATCGCCACGGAGCGCGCGCATCGACGCTGCGCACGCGCGGCCAGACGAAGGGGGCGTCCTTTTCGGCGGTCTCGCGCATGGCGCAAGTGTATTGAAGGGGCGCCACAGTGCAATGTTCCGCATCCGGGCCGCTCGCGATGGGAGCGAGCAGCGCCGGATGCCATGCGACCGCTGACCCGGAGTGAACCGTCGCCGCAGCGCGCTCTGCATCCGCGCGGGCGATGTTTTGGTTGACCGGTCTAAGGGCTCGTAAAGAAACCGACCCAAACCAGCGTCAGCAGCGAGAGACCAATCGTGATCAGCGTGAAGCCCAGCACGGTGGACCCTTTCACCATCCGTGCCGAAGGCGCCTCGACCAGGTGGCGCTCCAGTTCGCCGGATGCGACCAGGCGTTCGTACTCCAGCGGATGTTCGTGCTTCATTTCCTCCAGCGTAAACGTGCCGGTGAACATCACACGGTCGAGCGGGAACTTGTCCGGCCGGAAGTGGCAGTTGAAGAAATGTACGGTGAAGAGGAAGACCACCGCGAGGAAGGCCTCCTCGCTGTGGAAGATCGTTGCCACGTTGAACACCCAGCCCGGCAGATACCTAGCCGTAACGTGCTCCATCCACAGCATCAGGCCGCTGCCGCCGATGATGGCGACGCCCCAGAACGGCGCCCAATAGTCGAATTTCTCCCAGTAGGTCCAGCGGTCGAACTTCGGCCGCGGCCCCATGCCCAGGAACCACTTGAACATGGCAATCAGATCCTTCACGTCCTGCGGCCCAGGAATCAGCGAGTTCGGGCCGAAGATCCTGAACCGCTTCCGGTCGCGGTAGATCCGCACTCCGAGGTAGGCGATATGCCAGAAGAACACGGTGGCGAGAACCACCGCGGCGACGCGGTGAATCGTGCCGGCCACTTTCGGTCCGCCGAGCAGATGGATGAGCCCGTTCGCCCACGGCGCCTGCGGGTAGAACAGCGGGATGCCCGACAGAGTCAACGTCATCACGCTGAGCAGGAAGATGAGGTGAGCGGTACGCCAGGTCGCGCTGAAACGCTGGAACCGCTTACCCTGGAACTCGGCCGGGGCCGCTGCCGGTGGGTCGATCTTGACGTGAGCCTGCGCCATGCGCAGCCGGCGCTCCTTGTATTCCCGGTAGAACCACAGCAGGCTGTGCAGCCAGAAGAATCCGAACACGCCGGCCAGCAGGCTGATCATGATCTTGTTGGCGATCCAGAGCTGCGGATAGCGCTCGAAATCGTCGGTCACGCCGTGCGGGCTGAAGCTCACGAATCCGGCCGTCGCCAGTGGGATGTCTTTCTTGCCGCTGTGGCATTCCTGGCATGACTTCAGGCGCTTGGCGACGTGCATTTTCGCCTTGGGATCCTTCGACGGCTCGATGTCGTGACTGCCGTGGCAGTCGACGCACTTCGCGGTGTACGCAAATCCGAGGCTGGCGACCTGGCCGTGATAGGTCGCGCGGTAGGACCGGTAGGCAGCCTGGTGGCAGTCTCCGCAGCTGGCAGTGATGGCCAGCTTGACTGCGTCGGCACGCGGCCGGCCGACCTTGTGCGCGGTATGGCAGTCCACGCAGGTCGCCGATTTTGCGTTTTCCTTCGACTTGATTTCCCGGCCGTGCGCCGACTCGGCCCATTCTTCGAGCTGCACGTCGTGGCAGGTTCCGCACAGGTCGGACAGGCCAAGGCGCCATTCGGCGCGTAAAGGCGAATCCGGCGGCGGCACATTGAAGCTGTGGACGTTATGGCAACCGCTGCAGGAGGCGTTGACCCGAGTCGGATCGTCCCTGTTGCGTTTGGCGTGAGAAGAAGTGCCGTAGGCAACGACGTTCTCCGCCAAGATGCGCATGCTGCGCCGCTGTCCAGCGGTCTTGTATTGCTTGCGCGTCTTCGCGAGCTCCTCATGGCACTGCACGCAGTCGGGCCGTTTTTCGCCCACCGTCTTGCGGTGCGGCGTCACGCTATCGTTGATCTCCCGGTGGCATGAGATGCACTCCATGTGCGAGTGCACGCTGGTCGCAAATTTTCCCGGTTCGACGCGGCGCAGCGTTCGCTTCTCGCCGCCCGCGTCCTCGACCTGCAGCTTGCCCTGCTTGCCGTCGTGACAGGACAGGCAGCTCTTGTTGCTGAGGTCGGTGCTGGAGGCCGATTGCTGGGCCCCTGCTGCAGCGGCCGCTGCGCCGCTGAACAGGAACGCCGCAGCGAAGATCGCTGCATTGGCAAGGTACGCGGCCAACTTACGCTTGGACATGATCGGTCAATCCCCGCAGCAGCCTGTTACCGCGCAAGCGCCGCCCGCGCCGGTTGTCCGCCAGCGCGCATCGTGGGCAAGGGTCGCTTCGGGCCCGGCCTGATGCGCTTAGTCAGTGCGAGAGAATCCACTGCGCCAGGTTCTTGAGCTGCGCAGCATCGGTGGTCTTTATGATCTTGTGTTCTTCTTCCGAACCGTCTTCGAGCTTTACCTTGGGTCCAGTCGTGATCGCCTTGATCACTTTTTCCTCACCGTCGGCCTTGCCCTTGTATTTCGCGGCGATTTTCTTGAAGGAAGGTCCGTCTTTGGACTTGTCGGGAGAATGACATTTGTTGCACTTCTCTTTCTTGTAGAGGGCGGTGGCGCTCTCCGCGTCGGGTGCGGCATGCACCGGCGGCGCTCCGATCAAGACAAACGAGAAGGACGCGGCGAGCAGGAGGGGGGTCTTGTTTTTCATGTCAGTTCCGAGAAGTTGAGTGAAGGATGCATTCGCTTGCAACAGGCTTGCAGTTCCGGGAATGGATACCGCGCGGCAGCAGGCGCTAGCGCTCGACCCGCAGCGTCTGCACGTACGCCAGGATGTCCATGATCACTTTCTGGTCGATTTCGCGCAGTGCCGGCATGTTGTCGTCGGGGTGTCCATTGAGTATCGAGTGGAGTGATGCCCAGGGATCCTTTCTCGCCCGATTGCCCAGCAGGCGCTTGGCGATGAAGCGGCCCCGAAGCCCGTGGCATCCGGCGCAGATGGTCTGGAAGTACGCCTCGCCCCGTTCCGCAACGCCGCGCGAAAGCTGCGTCTTTGGATCGATATAGACGTCCATGTCCACCTGCCCTTGGCTGACGAAATTCGCCAGGTCCTGCAGGTCCCGAAACTTCAAGACGGCGCCGTAGCGATGCGTTCTGTTGCGCAGGATTCTCATGATTTCTGCCGGGTCGGCGCCTGCCATGGCGCGAATCCCCTTGATGCCGGTCGCGTGGTCGCCGGTGGCGTAGACGCCCGCACTGCCCTTGTAATCCGGGCCATGGCATTCCCTGCAGCGCCAGGTCAGCTGGGGAACGTCGGCGTAGCGCGCGGTCTTGGGGTAGGCCGGATGCGGCAAGGCCTGCCGCCCGCCGGTCGCCCATTGCCAATCATCGTATAGCCGCCCTCCATTCGTGATTGAGGCCGCCAGGTTCTGGCCGGGAAGGGTCCGCGCGTAGGCCAGCATGCCGACGGCCATGCTCGGTCCGAAAGCCCGCAGCGCGGGCATGTTGCCGCCGGCGTGGCCGTTCAGGACGACGTGAAGAACCTTGCTCGGTTGATTGCGCGCGGTCTCGCCGATCTGCGGAACGCCACGCTGGCGACCGCCGTCAAGGCCATGGCAGTTGGCGCAGGTGGTGGCGAAAATGTTCTCAAACGCCGCCGCGCCGGCCCCCAATTGCCGCGCCGAAAGGATCAAGGGCTCCATGTCGACCTGGCCGCGCGTCACGAAGGTGGCCAGGTCGACGAGGTCGCTCTCACTCAGCAGCCCGCTGAAGTTGTGCGGCGCAGTTTTCAGGAGCGTGACGACATCCGCGGGCTTGCCCCCATCGCGTTTGCGAATTCCGGGAAAGCCGTGCATGCCCTTGTAGTCCCAGCCGTGGCATGTGACGCAGCGCCAGGTGTCTGCCGGCTCTACGCGGACGCTCTTGGTCTTGAATTCGGGATTCGGAAGGGTCTCTTCGCGTTCCCTCGACTCATGGGCCCAGTCCTCGTAGAGGCGCGCCCCACGTGCGATCGACGCCTCCTGAGACATCGCGTCAGCGGGTGATGCGACTCTTACTGGCATCGCCATGAGGCTCGCCGTCGCCACTGCCAGAGCTGCCAGCCCCAGGTGATTCATCCCTTTCTTTTTCATGCCGTTTTCCTAGAATGCCGCGGTGCATCAACGACCGCTGCGTGAAGGCTATGCCATGAACGTGGACGGGATTTGATGTGGGTCATGAAATCGCATCGCCGGAATCCACGCAAGCAATTATGCCGGGGCTTCGGCCTTGGGGGAGGCATCGGCGGCAGGAGACCGGAGCACGACGGTTTTAGAGATCCCACGGGCCAACCGATGGGGCCCGCCCGGCGGGGTCATCGCCGCGCCGGCGGCTCAGCGCCGGAACGGTCGGCTGGGCTCGAGGCGGGGGCGCCGCAGGCACTGTAGAGTTGCGCGGCGATGGATCGGCGCGATTTTCTGCTGGCTTCGGCCGGGATCGTTCTCGGCGGCTGCTCGACTCCGGGCATCAAGCTCGACGTCCCCTACGTCTCGACCCCGCACGAAGTCGTCGATGCGATGCTGAAGCTCGCACGGGTCGGCCCCGGCGACGTCGTCTACGATCTCGGCTGCGGCGACGGCCGCTTCGTGATCGCGGCGGCGCAGGAATTCGGCGCGCGCGGCGTCGGCGTCGACATCGACCCTGCACGCATTGCGGACGCGAATGCGGCAGCGGAACGCGAGGGCGTCTCCGACCGCGTGCGCTTCCTGCGCCAGGACCTGTTCGAGGTTAACCTGTCTCCGGCGACGGTCGTGACGCTGTTCCTGTTGCCCGAGCTGAACGACCGCCTCGCGCCGAAGATGCGCCGCGAGCTGCGCCCCGGCGCGCGCATCGTGTCGCACCGCTGGACGATCCACGGCTGGCCGCCGGACAAGGCGATCATCGTCGACGTAGACGAGGTACGCCACGAGGCCTTTCTCTGGGTGAATCGCAAGAGCTGAGCCGCAGCTGCGTGTTCTCCGACACTGCGCTTGCAGACGCTCGCGCTCGTTCGACCGCGCGCCGATCTCGGGCGTGGCTCGAAACCGGCTAAGACCACATCCCGCGCAGGCGCCCGGCGACATCGACGCGCGGCGCGTCTGCCGGCGCCACACGCTCTGCGGCCTGCGCCGGCGGCCAGACCGCGGGTTCGAGCCGCGCCATCACCGCGCGCGTCAAGAATCGGCTCTGCGCGCCGTAGACATGCGCGTCGCCGCGCCGCGTCTGCTGCGGCAGGTAGTACTTGAGCGGCGCGATGAGATGCAGCTCGCGCCTGGCGCGCGTCATGGCGACGTAAAGCAGCCGGCGCTCTTCCTCGATCCTCGCCGGCTCGCCGGTGGCGAACTCAGACGGAAAGTTGCCGTCGGCAAGGTTGAGCAGATAGACCGCGTCCCACTCCTGCCCCTTCGCCGAGTGGATCGTGGAGAGGATCAGGTAGTCCTCGTCCAGCAGCGGCGCGCCGGCCAAGTCGCCCGTCGCGCGCGGCGGGTCGAGCGCCAGCTCGGTGAGGAAGTGCTCGCGCGTCGCGTGCTGCATCGCGATGCGCTCGAGCTGCCACAGGTCGCCCGCGCGCGCCTGCGCGGCGTCGTATTTCTGCTCGAGGATCGGAGAATACCAGTCGCGCACCCGGCCGATCTGGCCCTGCCAGGGCCCCTCGGGCGCGGCGAGCGCGTGCATCAGCGCGGCGAGCGCCGGCCATTGGTCCGCCGCGAGCGGCGGCGGCGCGAATGCGGCGAGCGTTTCCCAGCGATGGCCCGCAGCCTCGAAGTGCATCATGCAGCGCTCCGCGGTCGCCGGACCGATGCCCGGCAGCAGCTGCAGCGCCCGGAACGCGGCGACGCGGTTCTTCGGATTGTCCGCCCAGCGCAGCACCGCGAGGAGGTCCTTGACGTGCGCCGCTTCGAGAAACTTCAGCCCGCCGTACTTGACGTAGGGGATATTGCGCCGCACCAGCTCGAGCTCGAGCACGTCGCTGTGATGCGAATTGCGGAACAGCACCGCCTGATGGCGCAGCGGCACGCCGCGCTCGCGCGCCTCGAGCACGCGCGTGACCACGTAGCCCGCCTGCGCCGTGTCGTCCGCGACCGAGACGTAGCGCGGGGGTTCGCCCGCGCCGCGCGTCGTGCGCAGCGTCTTCGCGTACTGCCGCGCGCTATCGGCGATCAGCGCGTTCGCCGCATCGAGCACCGCCTGCGTCGAGCGGTAGTTCTCCTCGAGCGCGATGATCTCTGCGGCGGGCGAATACTGCTGCGGAAACTCGAGGATGTTCTCGACGCGCGCGGCGCGAAACGAATAGATCGCCTGCGCGTCGTCGCCGACCACGGTGAGCCCGCGGCCGTCGGGCTTGAGGGCTTTCAGGATCTCGGCCTGCAGCGCGTTCGTATCCTGGTACTCGTCTACCAGCACCTGGTCGAAGGCGCCGCCGATCTCGCGCGCGAGCTGCGCGTCGCCGAGCATCGTGTGCCAGTAGAGCAGCAGGTCGTCGTAGTCGAGCGCCTGGTTGGCGAGCTTGCGCTCTACGTAGGCGCGAAACAGCGTCGTCAGCTCGGCCTCCCACTCTGCGCACCAGGGAAAGACCTGCTCGAGCGTCGCCTTGAGGGCGCCCTGCGTGTTGACCCGGTGCGAGTAGATCGCGAGGCAGGTGTCCTTGCGCGGAAAGCGCTTCTCGAGGCCCGACAGGCCCTGCGCGTGACGCTCTACGTCCATCAGGTCTGCGGCGTCGCTGCGGTCGAGAACGCTAAAGCTCGGCTCGAGCCCCACGCGCGTCGCGTGGCGACGGATCAGGCGGTTGGCGATCGAGTGGAAGGTCCCCGACCAGGGTAACCGCACCGTGGGCGACGCGCCGCGGGACTGCAGCACCTCGGCGACGATCTTCTGCGCGCGGCGCGTCATCTCCTCGGCCGCACGGCGCGTGAAGGTGAGCAGCAGAATTCGCTCGGGGGCGACGCCCTCAAGCACCAGGTGCGCGACCCGGTGCGCGAGCGTGTTGGTCTTGCCGGTGCCGGCGCCGGCGATGACCAGCAGCGGCCCGGCGCAAAAGGCGCCATCGGCGCCACGTTCGCCGAAGCGCGCCGCGGCTCGCTGCGCAGGGTTCAGCCGCTCGAAGGCGGTGGTCGCCGGGATGCCGGCGGTGTCGAGGCTGGCGCGCACGACGCGATTATGGCCGAGGACTGTATATCCATCCAGCCCCTGCGCAGGCTCGCGCGGCGCGGCCTACTTCGCCTTCGCGCGCAGCACGCGGCCCGCGCGCTCTACGTCGGCGGATTTGACCCAGAGGATCGCGGCCCAGCGCCCGCCGCCCGGGCTCAGCGCCTCTACCGCCGTCACGTTGATGCGGGCGACGGCGAGCTTGTTCAAATGCTCGGCGAGCGCCCCGGGCCGGTCCGCGCCCTGCATCAGGAAGCCGGTTTTCTTCGGCGTGAAGGCGAGGCCCGCCTTCTTCACCGCGCGGTTGAACTTGCCCGAGTCGTCCGGCACGACATCGATCTGCGCGCGGCGCCCGCGCGGAAAGCCGTTGCAGGCGAGCAGATTGATCCCCGCGCTGACCAGCGTCTGCAGCACCCGGAACGTCTGCCCCGGTGTGTCCGGAACGAGGATCGAGAAGTAGTCGACCTTGCGTATGGTATCGCCGGTATCGCCGGTATCGGCGGTGTCGCCCGTGTCGCTCGTGTCGCCCGTGTCGCCCGTGTCGCTCGTGTCGCCCATATGCCTTCGTCCTCGCGCGCTCCCCGTCGCAGCGCGAGCGTAGCACCGGCAAGCGTTCGGCGGGAGCCTATACTTCGCTCCATGCGCGCGTTCGACGCGCTGTCGTTCTGGAACGAAGCCGATTTGCGCGGCTCGATGGGCTGGTATCGCGCCGTAGCGGCAAACCGACTGCCGGCCAAGTTCCGCCTCTGCGCCAGCCTGCCGGCGGGCGTTTCGCTCGACGCGCCCGAGGACGCGCTCTGGCGAGCGCTCGATGCAGGAACCGAAGAATTCACCAGCCTGCAGCAGCACGTGCGCGCCGGCGGCAACCTGGCCGATGCGCGGCCCCACCCCAGCCTGATCGACCTCGTCGCCGAGCTCGCGCGCCGCATGCTCGCGCACTGCAACTTCTGCCGCTGGAACTGCGGGGTCGACCGCAGCCGCGGCGAAAAGCTGGGCGCCTGCAAGCTCGGCGCGGAAACGCGCGTGTCGTCCTACTTCCATCACGGCGGCGAGGAGCTCGTCTATCGCGGCACGCACGGCTCGGGAACGATCTTCTTCACGTCGTGCAACATGCGCTGCGCGTTCTGCCAGAACGGCGACATCTCGACCGACCGACTGAACGGCGTCGCCGTGAGCGCGCGCACGCTCGCGACCATGGCTTGGCTGCTGCACGCCGAAGGCTGCCACAACATCAACTGGGTTGGCGGCGATCCGACGATCCATCTGCACAGCGTTCTCGAAGCGATCGCGCTGCTGCCCGGATTCGCGCCCGAGGCCGAGGATCTGCGCACCGCGCTCGCCACCAAGGCCGATGCGTTCGCCGGACTCGGCGCGCGGCGCGCCGCGCGCGAAGAACCATTCAACGCGCCGATGCTGTGGAACTCGAACTTCTTCATGACCGCCGAGGCGATGAAGCTGCTGCGCCTGACGATGGACGTGTGGCTGCCAGACTTCAAGTTCGGCCCGGGGCGCTGCGCGATCGAGCTCGCCCGCACCGGCTGGTACTGGGAAACCGTGACGCAGAACCTGCTCAAGCTGCGCGACTGGGGCGAGGACCTGACGATCCGCCACCTCGTCATGCCCGGGCATGTCGAGTGCTGCACGCTGCCGGTGCTCGACTGGATCGCCGCGCAGATGCCCGGCGTGGCGGTCAACATCATGGACCAGTACCACCCGGACAACTACTGCGATCCGGCCAGCGCGAAGTTCGTCGAGCGCTATCGCCCGCTCGCACGGCGTCCGCGGCGGAACGAGATCCTAGACGCGTTTCGCCACGCGAAAGCGCGCGGCCTGCGCTTCGAGTCGATGTCCTACGAGCGCAACCGGAGCGGTATCACGCTCTAGCCGGCCGAGCTGCGCGGCTAGGCGAGCTTCTTCAGCACACTCATCGCGCGCGCAGCGTCTTCTGCGCTGTCGAGCGCGATGAAGGAGACGAACTTGCGCCCGATCACGCCCGCAGACATTCCGCGAAAGCTGATGCCCGCCGCCGCGAGCGCGCGCGTCATGAGCGCCCCCATCCCCGGCTTGTCGCCGCCCTCTACGCGGACAGAATGCATGTCGGCCGGCTTGGCGAAGCCCGCCGCACTCGCCGCCTCGATGACCTTCTTTCCCTTGACCGGATAGGCAATCACCATGCCCCTGCCCGGCTGCTCGGGCGTGCGGCGGGCGAAGACGAACTCGAGCTTGGCCCCCGCCTTGGCAAGCGGCGCGAGCTTATCAGAGGCGCCGCCGGCGCGATCGTCGATCGTCGCCATCCAGACCTCGGCGCGAGTGACCTTGAGTGCCATGACACAACCTTTCTCCGGGGTCGGATCCCCGGAGCGGACAATCTACTCCGTTTGCCGCGAGCAGGGGGCTCCGCGCGATGCATCATTCGATCACCCGGTCGGCGCGCAGCAGGATCGACTGCGGGACCGTCAGGCCGAGTACCTGTGCGGTCCGCAGGTTGACGAGCAGATCGATGCGTACCGGTCGCTCCACGGGCAGATCCGCCGGCTTCGCGCCGCGCAAAATCTTGTCGATGTACACCGCGCTGCGCTTGAACATCGCCGGCAGGTTGGGCGCGTAGGCCATCAGCCCGCCCGCCTCCACGAACTCGCCCGAGTAATGCGTGTCGGGCAGGCGGTACTTCGCCGCAAGCGCGACCACCTGCTTGCGGTGCCCGAAAAGCCTCGAGCCGCCGCCGGTGAAGACCGCTTGCGCGCCTTCGCGCACCGATTGCGCGAACGCCTGTTCAAGGCCCGGGCCGAAATCGCTCGCGCCGCGCAAGTCAATCCAGATGAGCGTGACGCCGATCGCCTCGGCCCCCTGCCGGATAGCCTGCTCGAACGCCGGCGCGTCCTGCCCAGGGTCCCACAGGACCGCGACGCGCGACAGATGCGGCAGCATCTCCTTTAGAAGCTCGAACCGCTTGGGCATGATCTCGATGCCGACGTCCCAGGTGAGGCCCGTGATGTTTCCGCCCGGGCGCGCGAGGCTGCTGACGAAGCCCGCCTCGACCACGTCGGTGCCGACGATCATCACGATCGGAATCGTCTGCGTCGCGGCCTTCGCCGCGTTCGTCTGCACGTTCACCGAAGTGACGATCACGTCCGGCTTGCTGTCCGCCAACTCGCGAGCAACCATCGGCAGCTTCTCCGGCTTTCCCTCGTAGTAGCGGCGGTCGAGCACCAAGTTCTGCCCATCTGAGTAGCCCAGCTCGCGCAAGCCTTCCAGAAGCGCCGCAAGTAGGTGGCTGGGCTTCGGGCCTTGCGGCGCGTAGGTGGCGATGAAGCCGATGCGGTAAGTCTTGCCGAGTGGCGGTGCCTGCCCGCGCACCGCGGCAGGCATGGCCGCGGCACCGAGCCCGACCAGGGCCGCGAGGATCGCCCGCCGCTTCACGCGATTACCCTCACCGGCGCGCGCCGGGCCCGAACCCGGGACTCCGTCCGCAAGATTGACGGTATGTACCGTATACGATACTTTGCAGCCTATGCGAGACAGTCTCCTGCCCGCCGCGCTGCGCGCTGCGCGCCGCGCCAGCGGCCTGACGCAGGCCGAGCTGGCCGAGAAGAGCGGCGCCGGGCGCGTGACGATCGCCCGGCTCGAAGCGGGCGCCCCGCAGGACGTGCGCCTCGGCACGCTCGAGCGGCTGTGCGGCGCGCTCGGGCTGGAGCTCGCTGCGCTTCCGGCCGGCGGCATTGGCGCGGCCGAGACGCGCCTTGCGCGCGAGCGCGAACGCGCGCGGCGCCTCGATCTGCGGCGGCGGCACGCGGCACTCGCCGCCCGGCTGCTCGCTGCGCCGCCAAAGGAAGCCGCGGGGCTGCTGAGGCGCGCGCGCGCGGCGGTCGATCGCTGGGAACTCGAAACCCTGTGCAGCGCGCACTACATCTCGCGCTGGCGCAAACGCCTTGCCGGCGGCCCGCGCCGCGCCGCGCTCGCGCTGCTCGAAGGCGACGGCTGGAGCGACGCGCTCCTCGCGAACTCGCCCTGGAGCTTCGCGCTCGAGCCGCCCGCGGCGTGAAGCGATCGGACCTGCAACGGCTGTTCGCGCGGGCGCGCGCGCTGTCTGGCGAAACCGACTACGTGGTGCTGGGCAGCCTCGCCGCGCTCGGCCATTCCGGACAGGTGCCGGCACGCATGGCGATATCCATCGATGTCGATGCGTACGGAAAGCACGATCCGGAGCGCACCTTCGAGCTTGCCACCGCGCTCGGGCAGGGAAGCGCGTTCGAAGCGGAGCACGGCTATTACCTCGATCCGATCTCGCCGCGCGTGGCCACGCTGCCCGCGGGCTGGGAGGCGCGCTTGGTGCGAATCGAGCTGGAGCCCGATCTCGCGGCCTGGTTCCTCGAGCCGAACGACGCGGCGGTCTCCAAGTACGCGCGCATGGAGCCGCGCGACCGCGAGTGGATCCGCGCCGGGCTGGCGGCAGGGATTCTGTCGATGCCGATCCTGGATGCTCGATTCGGCCAGACCGCGTTTCTGGACGCCGCTGAGGCGCAGCGCGCGCGCACGGCGTTCGCCGAGGATCGCGCCTGGCTTGCGGCGCGGCAGCGTTGAGAGCAGCGGAGCTTTTCACTCGATCACCCGGTCGGCGCGCGCGAGGATCGAGGGCGGCACCGTCAGGCGAAGCGCCCGCGCGGTTTTCAGATTGACCGCCAGCTCGTGCCGGCCCGGCAGGCGGACCGGCAGCTCGGCAGGCTGCGCGCCGCGCAGGATGCGGTCGACGATGTTCGCGCTCTCGAGGACGTTTTCCCCGACGTCTGGCCCATACGCGAGCAGACCGCCGATTTCCGCGTAGGCCCTTGCATCGAACGCGCTCGGCAGCGTGCTGCGGTTCGCAAAATCGACGATGCGCTTGCGCTCGGTCCAGTTGAGCGGCGTGGCGAGCGCCAGCACGGCCTGCGTGCGCTCCCCGAGCGCCGCGGCGAAGGCGCGATCGAAGTCGGCTGCCTTGAAGACCTCGTGAAGCTGCAGCTCGAAGCCGAGGGCGGCCGCCGCTTCGTCGAACGGCGCGAAGCTGATTTTGACCTCCTCGCCCCTGATGTCACGCATCACGGCCGGGGTCCAGAAATGGGCGAGGCGCCGGGCATCGGGTGAGATCTGGCGCAGGAACTCGAGCGGCTTCGCCGCCTGCTCCATCCCGCCCGCAAGGAACCCGACCCCAGTGGCGTTGCGCCCCGGTTTCGCAAGCGAGTCGACCAGACCGAGCTCGACGGGAAACGTGACGTTCGCGAAGACGATTGGAATCGTGCGCGTCGCGCGCGCCGCCGCAACTGCGGCCGCAGGCGCACCCGCCCAGATGAGATCGACGCGCTTGGCGACGAGCCCGTTCGCGAGCCGAGGAAGCAGCTCCACGTCGCGGTTCGCGTAGGCTCGCTCGACTACGAGGTTGCCATCCTCGGACCAGCCGAGCGCCTTGAGTCGCTCGAGGAGCGGTATCGATCGCGGCCTGGCCGGCGCCGGGTTGTGGCTGAGGATGCCGAGGACCGCGGGTCTGCCGCTTCCCTGGCCGTGCGCGAGCGCCGCCGCGACCAGCGCGCCCGCGCCGGCCAAGAACCGCCTTCGTGCGACATCGCCCACGAGGTCCTCCTCCCACCGGACGAGCCTGCGCGAACTCTACCCTATTCAATCGGGCGCGGTTCGCCTGCGCTCGGGCGGCTCTCGACCTGCCCATTTCCGTGTAGATCCCCGGTCCCGTACACAGGACGCCCGGCACACCGGCACGCGCGCTGTCTGGCGAAACCGACTACGTCGTGACGGGAAGCCTCGCCGCGCGGCGCCGCCGAGTAGCTCGCGGACGTTCATCCGATCACCTGGTCGGCCTCTGATATCATACATGTCAATTTGATATCACATGGGTCCAGCATGCCGAGAACCGTGATCAGCCTGAGCGACGAGGACAAAGCCTGGCTCGATCGGACGGCGCGCAGCCAGCGCATCCCGATGACCCGCCTGGTGCAGGCCGCCGTACGCCGCATGCGCGAGGCGGGCGAGGCCGAGCCGGGCGGTATCGAGCGGCTGCTGCGCGAGACCGCGGGAATCCGGCGCGCGGGCGACGCTCTGGCTGAGCAGCGCAAGCTGCGCAAGGAATGGGACGGGCGCGGGTGAAGCTGCTTCTCGATTCGGTGATCCTGATCGACCACTTCAACGGCGTGCCTGCGGCGACGCAGTATCTGCGCGAGATCCACGCGGACGCGGCCATTTCGGTCATCACGCGCGCGGAGGTCCTCGCCGGCTTCGCACCGCGCGCGGCGACCAAGGCGAAGCGGCTGCTCGACCGCTTTCCGACGCTCACGATCGACCGGGGAATCGCCGACGCCGCCGCCGCCCTGCGCCGCACGCACCGCTGGAAGCTTCCCGACGCACTGCAGGCCGCAGTCGCGCGCAAGCACGGGCTGAAGCTCGTCACGCGCAACCGGCGCGATTTTCCGCCCGAGCGGCACCGATTCGTGCGCATCCCCTACGAAGTCTGAACTGCCGCGCGCGCGGCGCCTGCCGGGCGGTGAGGCAGGGCCACTCATTCGATCACCCTGTCGGCGCGCAGCAGGATCGACTGCGGAATCGTGAGGCCGAGGGCTCTCGCGGTATTGAGGTTGATCGCCAGCTCGAACACCCTGGCGCTTTCCATCGGAAGGTCCCCAGGGTTCGCTCCCTTCAGGATCTTGTCGACGTAATGCGCGAGGATGCGGACGTCCTTGACGATGTTTGGAGCGTAGGACATGAGACCGCCGGTTTCGGCCATGCGCGTAAACGGAAACATCCCGGGCAGCCGCGCCTCGAGGGCGAGCGGACCGAGCGCTTCGCGCTGCGCGTAGGCGGTCGCACTTGGCATCACGTAGAGCCCGTCGACGCGCGCCTTCGCCATCGTCGCAAAGCTCGCGCGAAGGCCGCTGCGGGGGTGTTCGATCGGCACGACCTCGACTCCGAGAGCGCGTGCCGCTTCGCTTACGACCTGGGGCGCGCCGGCGGGCGTGTCGGCGGTCGAGAGCAGCGCGACCCGGGAAAGACCGGGAACCGTCTCCTTCAGGAGCTGCATTGCCTTGGCACCAATATCCACGCTGGGATATGCCGACCTGCCGGTGATGTTTCCGCCGGGCCGTGCCAGGCTCTTCGCGAAGCCGTCTTCGACTGCGGTCGCGTAGCCCATGAGGACGAGCGGGATGGTGCGCGTGGCCGAGTGCGCGGTGCGCACCAACTCGCGGCTGCCGGCGAGAAGGATCGCGTCGCACTTCAGCCCGACAAGCTCCTCGATGATCGGCCGATAGCGCTTCGGGTCACCCTCGGCGCTGCGGCGCTCGAACAGGAGGTTTTTGCCTTCGACGTAGCCGAGCGCACGCAGCTCGTGCAGGACCGCGCGGGTCAGGGGATGGACGGGATCAGGTCCCGTCATCTCGTCGATCGGCGAGGTCGTGAGCACGATCGCTACGCGATAGACCTTGGCGGGGTGCTGCGCCCGCACGCGCGGCGCGGCAAGCAGCGCTCCGGCCGAGATCAGGAACCGCCTTCGTGCGAGTCCGCCCACGGGGTCCTCCTCCCACCGGACGAGCTTGCGCAAAATTAACGCCCTCCGCCCGAAAAGAGAAGAGGAAAAGAGCGAGCGGCCCGCAGGAGGCGGACGGGCCGCTCGTCGAGGTCCGGCCGGTTGCGGCCGGTATTCCCGCTAGGGCAGCTTCTTCAGGACCGCCTCCATCTCCTCCCGGGTGTACGCGCGCAGCGTCTGGCCGCGGATGTTCCCCGCCGCGCCGATTGCGAGCGAGACGGCGGACATCGAGACATCGTCGGGCGCTTCGACGATGCTCACCAGGTCGTACGCTCCCATGGTCCAGTAGAGCGCCTTCATCGTGACGCCCATTTTCTTCAACGCCTTTTCGTTCGCGGCCGCGCGCTTGGTCGTGTCCTTGATCGTGCGCATTCCCTGGTCGGTGAAGTTTCCGAGTGCGATGTAGGTCGGCATGGTCAGTCGCTCCTAGTTCTTGATCGTATGCGAGACGAGAATGTTCTCGAGGGTCCCCGGCCCGGCAGGATGCTTTGCACTGCGCTGGATGCTCGATTTCACCCAGATGCCAAGCTCCGGACTGAACCAGTCGACGCGATCGGTGCCATTGTTGTCGGAATAGGTAATCCTGAACGCGCCGAAAGTCCCCGCCGGCACGCTGACCTCCTCGTACGCCTCGACCTTCCAGTGCGACTCGAGGTTCACGGTTTTCTTTGCCTGGTACATCGTCATGCGGCGCTGGTCGCTCCAGGCGTTGCCGACGGCGATCGGAAAGCGATAGCAGATCGGCGGATCGAAGCCGAATAGCGGCTTGCTGCCTGCCGCCATGCCAACCCAGCAGCCGTCGGAATTGACGAAGATCGACATCGGCTGACCGTGCTGCGCCATCATGCTTTTACCCTGCCAGGATCCCATTCCCATGGTGGTCGTCGTTTTGCGAAGTTCCTTGCCGAAGCTGCCCGAAGGCGTGCTGGCATAGCTCCAGCTCGATCCCTGCGCAGGAATCTTTGCCCTCTCCATGGTCGGCGCCATCACCGCGCAGGCCGAAATGAATGCCGCCGAACTCGCGGCAACGAGCAGCGCAGTTTTCACTTCGCGATTCCGGATTTTCATCTGTCTTCTCCCTTTGGCATGCAGACGGTGGATTGCCAGCTTCCGCATTCGACAGCCGCGCGGTCGCTACTTCTTCGGCAGCGAGAACTTCGCCGTCACCCGATTGCAGCTTTGCAGAGTACCGGCGGCAATCGGCTTGCCGCGCGTGACCGCGTGATAGCTGCCGGTGCCCTTGATACCCGCCCATTTGCCGGTGCCGTGCACGTACTGCCAGGTGCCTTCGCCGGGCTTGTCGGCCGAAGCCGTGTAGGCGAGCAGGTTCGTGTCCCCGTCGGAGTCAAGGAACTTGCAATAGCCGGTGCCGACGCGCTTGCCATTGATGAGGCTGCCGACGCCGAAGCAGCGGCTGGTCATGTTTTCGAAGCGCCTGTCGTTGGCCACCGAGACCACTCCCGAGATATCGATCGCGAGCACGGTGGCCTCCTTGGACTGTTCCAGAAAGTTGATTGCGCCCGAGCGGCACACCGTAAAGTCGAGCGGCGATTCCTGCGCGAGCGCAGGTCCTGACAGCCCCGCTCCCAGTGCGATGATGCCGCCTGCTACGACAGCCAGGTTTTTTGCGTTCCATGCTGGGTCCTCCCCGTTGCGCGCCGCTTGCCCGTGCACGCGGGTCGGCGCATCTGTCCGCCTAGTTCGCCACCTTGAACGCCCCGTGGTAGCGCAGGCACCCCTGGAATGTTCCAGGCGCGAGCGGCTTCGAAGGCGTGTGCACCTGCCACTTGCCGCCGCCGCTCACGCCTTTCCATGCACCGGTGCCTGCGACCGCGTCCGCAGTGCCGGAATCGCCGCCCGGAGGCCCGGCGCCCTCGAACACCAGACTGATCGAGTCGCCTTTCGGATCGAGCACTTTGCATCCCCCGCTCACCGTCCGCTTCTTGTTGATGACCTTGGTCAGGCCGGTGCAATGGATCGAGAAGCCGTTTAGGAGTTTCTTTTCGCCGTTCGCGCGGTAGATCCCCTTGTGGTCGAAGATTGCTACCGTAGCTTCGTCCGACGCGAAGGCCACGGTCGCCGTCCCAAAATAGCAATGCGTCGCATCAAACTCCTGTGCCTGCGCGGCCGACGCGCAGACAGCGAGCAACGAGATTCCCGCCGCAATGGTCGCTGCGCTTCTCATGGTGTCCCCCCCTCGCGCCGCCCCCCGCGGCGCCGCCACCACCTTAGGCCCGCGACGGCTCCGGCGACATACCCTGAATTGGGTAGGGCGCCTCTTCGTCCGACCTTCCGGACGGCTCGGGCGGCTCGGCTTCAGCAAGCGGCAGCTTCAGAGTCACGCGCGTGCCCTTGCCCGCGTTGGACTCTACGATAAGCGTCCCGCCCGCCTGCGTCGCGCGCAGCCGCAGGTTGGCAAGCCCGTTGCCCGGGCGCACGGCGAGCGAATCGAAGCCGCGGCCATCGTCCGCGATGACGATTTGCACCGCACCCGGCACGCGAGCCGCCGACACCGCCACGCTGCGCGCGCCGGAATGCTTGAGCGCGTTGGAGAACACCTCCAAAAAAATTCGCTGGATGGCGAGAATGCGCTCCGGCGTCAGGTCGTCCATGCGCGGCAGCGTGGACACGTTCCACAGGAAGCGCATGCCCGCGCGCTCGAACACCGAGCGCATGCGGTGGCGCACGTTGCCGAGCACGACGCCGACGTCGCCTTCGACCGGCTGCACCGAGTCTATCGTGAGGCGCAGCTCGTCGAGCGCGGCGGCGATGCCTTCGCTCAGCTCTTCGGGCCGCGCCCTGCCCGACTGCGCGACGCTCAGCAGGCTCACCAGCCGCGCGCCCAGCCCGTCGTGCATGTCGGCCATGATGCGCCGGCGCTCCTCCGCGAGGGCCTGGTCGCGCTGCGCGCGGCGCAGCTTCTCGTAGCCCGATTCGAGCTCGCGCGCCTTCGCATCGACACGGCGCTCGAGCTCGATGTTCATGCGCCGCGTCGCAGCCACGCCCGCCATCAGGCGCTCAATGATCGGCACCGCGGCGGCGAGCATGACGAACGGCGCGACGAAATACACCAGGTACGGCCGCTCGAAGTCGATCCAGCCAAGGCGAATCGCCCAGTCGTGCAGGTTCATGAGGGCCGCGGCGACATCGGCGACCAGCAGCAGCAGCACCGCGGGCTCGCGACGCAGCCCGGGCGCGCGCAGCAGCGGAATGATGAAGAACGCGGGCAGCGCGGCGAAGAGGATTCCCCAGCCGCTCCACGCCAGCCATTGCCAGGGGCCGCGCACGCCGATGCTCACCACAGCTGCGGCGAGCGCGAGCCATAGGACGCCCTCGAGCCAGGGGTGCCTGCGCTGGGCAAGGCGCAGGTGCAGGATGAGGAGCGGCATCATGTAGCCGTTGAAGCGCAGAAACACCAGCACCTGGCGCAGGCCTGCGGCGTCGTCCCGCCACAGCGTCAGGTACCACAACGCGGTCGCAATGAAAAGGCTGATGCCGGACATCGCGTACCAGAACAGCACCGCATCCCGCCCGCCGCGCAGCCAGAGCCACAGCGCGAGCAGTCCGACCGCGCCGAAGGCCGCAGCTACGATGTAGATCATCTGGCCCTGGATCAGGCGCCGCATTCCGGCCCACTCCGCGAGTACCCGCGCGTCGCCGAGGTATACGCGCGGCACGCCGTGGAACCAGTGCGCGTTGCCTTCCGCCAGCAGATGAATCACGTTGCCGCCCTCACGCAGCACTCCATTCGGTACCGGGATCAGCACTGCGGTGAGCGCCGCGCCTTTTGCATACTGCTCGCTCATCCTCCAGATCTCGCGCTGGTTGACGTACACGGTGAGATCGGCGAGCGGCAGGCGCGCGAGGTAGATGCTGTGGCTGCCGATCGGCGCATAGTCGAGCGTGAAGCCCATGCGATACCAGGCCCGCGAAGCGGGCGGCGGATCGGCGTACCAGTTGTGCGGCAGGGTTATCGGCGACCATGCCCAGGCCGCTTCGTCACCCGGAAAGCCCCAGACCCACAGCCCCGGTGTGAAGGCGCGCTCGAAGGACAGCACGCGCTCGGCCTCCGCCGCCGCTGCTCCGGCCGCGCAAGCAAACAGCAGCGCGGCGAGCAGCGCCCTCAAATCAGCCTCCTGCGCTCGGCCTCGAATACCGCCTCGGTCTTGGAGTGCACCGCGAGCTTCTTGTAGATGTTCTTCAGATGCGTGTGCACCGTCTGCACCGACAGGTGCAGCAGGTCCCCGGTCTCCGCATAGGTGAAGCCGCGCGCGATGGCGTTCAGGATCTCGTTCTCGCGCTGGGTAAGTATCGAGCGCCCGAACAGCGCAGGCTTTGCCGGCACCAGGCGCTTGAGCACCTGGCGCGCGATCACCGGCGAGAGTGGCGAGCCGCCGCTTCGCAGGTGGCGGATGTCCTCGGCGATATCGTGCTCGAGCGCCCCTTTCAGCACGTAGCCGTGCGCCCCGGCCTCGAGCGCGCTCATCACGCTTTCTTCGTCGCCGAAGATCGTGACGACGAGGATCTCGCAGGCCGGGTGCTGCGCCGCGATGTGGCGCACGATGTCGAGCCCGTGCATGTCGGGCAAGCCCAGATCTACGAGGAACACGTCCGGCGCGCCCGCATCGAGCCCGATGAGCGCTTCGCCCCCGCTGCGGTACTCGCCGGTCAGCCTGAGGCTCGGGTCCGAGCGGATCGAGGCAACGAGCCGGCCGCGCGCTTCGTCGTCGTCCTCGACCAGCGCGATCGTGACAGGCGCCGTAACCGGTGCCCCCATCGCCCCTCCCAGGCCGCACAGAGTACTCCTCGGCAAGGCTCCCGGGGCTACCCCGTTCTGGGGAGGCGGCGGCGCCCGACGCGCTTACTCCAGCCCCGCCACCCGCAGCCGCGCCCGCAGCGCGTCCAGCTCCTCGAGCATGTCCGCGACCAGCGCGGCGAGCTCGGGCACGGCCTCGAAGTCGCGCTCGAGCGAGCGCATGCGCCGCGCGCGCGCCAGGCCGAGCGCCGAAAAGCGCCACTCGCTGCGCGTCCCCCCCGGCGCGGGGAACAGCCCTTCCTCGATGTGACGCAGGAGCCAGTCCTGCTCGAGCGCGCCGGCCGCGCACAGCTCTTCGAAAGTGAGGCAGCGGCCTTCGAGCACGAAGCCGGTGAGGATGTCGTCGTCTGTCATCGGGCTCGCCTCAGGTTTCGCGGCGCGGATCGAATGCCAGCTCGCGCGCCATGGTTTCGTAGAGTTCCTTCGCCTTCGCCGTCGCAGCCTCGGGCAGCACGACCTGAATCTCGAGCAGCAGGTTGCCCGGCGGATCGCCCGGGATGCCGCGCCCGCGCACGCGCAGCACGCGTCCGCTCTGCGCGCCGGCCGGTATGCGCACCTGCAGCTGGCCGTCGGGCACGTCGACCGGCACCACCGCGCCGAGCGCCGCTTCCCAGGGCGCGACCGGCAGCGTCACGTGAAGGTCGCGGCCGTCTGCGCGGTAGCGCCCGTGCGGCCGGATCTGGACTTCGAGCAGGAGGTCGCCCGCCCTGGCGCTCCCCATTCCTGGGCCGCCCTGGCCCGCGAGCCGGATGATCTGCCCGGCATGAACGCCCTTGGGGATCTTGACGTTCAGGGTGCGCGTCGCCAACGCGACACGGCCCTGATCGTCCATCTTCGGCGCGCGCAACGTGACCTGGCGAACCGCCCCGCTGTAGGCGTCCTCGAGCTCAAGCAGGATCTTGGCGTGATGGTCCTCGCCGCGCATGCGGAATTCGCCCGCGGGCGCGCCGCGCATGCGGCCGAAGAGCTCGGCGAAGAAATCGCTGAAGTCGGCGGCCTCGGCGCCTGAGGCGCCGGGGCCCGAGAACTCGAAGCCCGCGTCCCAGCCGGGCGGCGGGCGGAATTCCTGGCCGGGCCGGTAGCCGCGGCCGAGCTCGTCGTAGGCGGCGCGCTTTTCGGCGTCCGAGAGCACGGCGTAGGCTTCGTTCACCTCGCGCATGCGCGCCTCGGCGTCCGGCTCCTTGGAGACGTCCGGGTGGTACTTGCGGGCGAGCTTGCGGTAGGCCTTCTTGATCTCGTCGATCGTGGCCTCGCGCGGTACGCCCAAGGTCCCGTAATAGTCCCTGTACTCCATTACGCCACGCGCGTCCTCTGGCCGCGGCCATTCCCGCGGCGGAAAAAGCCTATCTCGGGGCCGGCTAAAGCAAATTCAAGGTATTGAAACCGGGCCCGGCGTTCCCCATTTTCCATCCCGTCGAGGCGCCCGGGCGGCGCCTCAGCTGACCCATTAGGAGAACGACGATGGATTTCTCGCTCTTTCCGCGCGATATGGTCGCGGACCTGGACCGCCTGCAGCGCCAGATGCAGCAGGCTTTCGAATTCTCGCCGAGCATCCGTGGCTTCGCGCGCGGCGGCTTTCCGGCCCTGAACGTGGGCAGCACGCCGAAATCGGTCGAGATCTACGCCTACGTGCCCGGGGTCGAACCCGCCAGCATCGAGGTCAACCTCGAGCGCGGCGTGCTGACGGTCTCTGGCGAACGCAAATCCGAGCTGGCGGGCCTCGGGCCGAAGGACACGTTGCACATCGAAGAGCGATTCGCCGGCAAGTTCCGCCGCGTCGTGACCCTGAGCGATGACCTCGATCCCGACACGGTAGAGGCCCGCTGCCGCGACGGGCTGCTGCACATCAGCATCCAGCGCAAGGCGGCCGCGCAGCCGCGGCGCATCAGCATCCAGTAAGCGGAGGACAGGCCATGGACGAAGGCAAGCTGACCAAAGAAACCGACGCGCAGGCCGAAGAGCCGGCGCTGCTGCCGCCGGTAGACGTGATCGAGGACGCGGAGGGCATCACGCTGTACGCGGACCTGCCCGGGGTGCCGAAAGACCGGCTCCACGTACAGGTCGATGCCGACACGCTGACCCTCTCCGGCGAGATGGACGTGGCGATGCCGCAGGGCATGGCCGCGACGCATGCCGAGGTCACCCTGCCGCGCTATCGCCGCAGCTTCACGCTGTCCAAGGAGCTCGATGCGGAGAAGCTCTCCGCGGAGCTGAAGAACGGCGTGCTCAAGCTGCGCATCGGCAAGGCCGCGCACGCGCAGCCGCGCAAGGTCGAGATCAAGGTGGGCTGAGCCGGCCGCGCTCACGCCCTTGCGCGAGAGCCGCGGCGGGGTGCAGCGCCGCAGACGCGCCCGTGCGCTCGGGCGCGTCGACTATGAGGTTTTGTGGCAATCACGCCTCGCGCAGGCAGCGCCGCCGGCGAACCGCCACTAGAATGACGCATTCACAGGAGAGCGCAGATGCCCAAGGGCCAGCAGCGAAGCAACCGCGAAGCAAAAAAACCAAAGCAGGTCAAGAAGTCGGTCGTCCAGGGTACGCGCACGGCGCCGACGCCGCCGCGCTGGCCCCCTGCGACGCCCGGAAAGAAAGCGTAGCTGGCGCAACGAGACTTCTGCCCCGGGCGCGCTCGCGCGCCGCGGGCGTATGCTTGGCTTTTCCCGCGAGGCAATCGCCCATGAAAGCCGCCCACAACGCCGATCGCGAGCCGATCGCGGTGCGCTCGATCGAGGGCGCCGAAGTGCATGGCGATGCGCTGCAGGTCAAGCCGCTGATCGCGGGAGACGCGATGACGCTGCTCGAGATCCACTACGCGGCGGGCAGCGGCGCCGCGCCTCACGTGCACGACCACGAGTCCGTCGTCTACGTCGTGCGCGGGCGCATCAGGACCGTGATCGGCACCGAAACCCACACCCTCGGCCCGGGCGACGCCTGCCGCCACCCGGCGGGCGAATCGCACGCGGTCGAGGCGCTCGAGGACGCGGTGATCGTAGAGATCAAGTCGCCGCCGCCGCATCTCGGCGAGCTGTTCGCGCAGGCAGGGTAAATGCCGCGGCGCCGGCAGCTCCTGTTTGCGACCGGCCTGCCGGCCGCCCTTCCCCGCGAGGCGCCGTGATGCTGAGAGCTTTACTGCTCGCAGTGCTGGCCGTTTGCAGCGGGGCGCCGTTCGCGGCCCAGGCACAGACGGGCGCATCGGGCCTGCCGCGCGTAATCATCGTCACGAACGGGAACGAAGACGGCCACCGACCGTTTCGCGATCGGTTCCTGCAGGGTATGCGGGAAGCGGGGCAGATCGACGGCGTCACGTTTCGCCTGGAAGTGCTGCACGCGAATCGGGACCCGACGAAGACGCCCGCCTTGATCCGGCAGGCCGTCGCTCAGCGTCCCAGCGTGCTCGTCGTCTACGGCCTGACATCCGCGCGCGTCGCGCACGACGCGACCACCGTGGTGCCGATCGTGGTGGCCACCTCGAGCGACCTGGTCGACGCCGGCCTCGTCAAGAGCTTTGCGCATCCGGGCGGCAACATCACCGGCATCAACGACTTGTCGGACGAACTCGCCGCAAAGCGCCTCGAACTGCTCAACGAGGCATTGCCCGGGGCGTCCCGCGTGGCGCTGCTGCTCAATCCGAATTTCCCCGCGACGCCGAAAATCGCCCAGCGCGTCGGCAGCTTGGCCCGCACGCTCGGCATCGAGCTGATCCGCGTCGATGCGCAGGACCCGGCATCGCTGGACGCGGCGCTCGATTCGTTCGCGCGCTCGCGCCCCGACGCAATCCTGCTGGGGGGCGACGCACTGTTCGTCGTGCGCGCCAAGGAGCTGGTCGCGCGCTCGAACGCAATGCAGATCCCGCTCGTCCACTACTGGCCCGGTACCGCGGAGATGGGCGCGCTCATCAGCCACCAGGCGGACATCATGTACAACGTCGCGCGTGCAGCCTATTACGCCGATCGCATCCTGAAGGGCGCGAAGCCGGGCGAGCTTCCGATCGAGCAGCCGAGCCATTACGAGCTCGTGGTCAATGCAAGGATCGCCAAGGCGTTCGGCATCGAGCTTCCTGCGCGGTTCCTCCAGCGCGCCGACCGCGTGATCGATTGAATGAAACTGGCAATCGCCGATCTGCAATGACGCAGCGACATTATTTTCCTGTTCGGCCGCGCAACCGGGTTGCGGCGCGTATAGTGAACGATGACTCGTGAAAACCCACCGTTGACCGACCAGGCCTATATCGCCGCCCACAAGAAGCTCGCCGCCGAGTACGACGACAGTCAGTTGAGCATGCAGGAATATCTGTCGGCGCTCGAGGCGCTGAAGGCGCGCTACCTGAAGGGACGGTCCAGCACCGTCCTGCCGGTCGTCGCCTAGACGTGGGCGCGGGCTAGCTGCCGCCCAGGCGCTCGTCCGGCGGCGCGATCTCGGTCACCAGGTCGCGCAGCAGCGCCTTGTTGGACAGTGGCTCGAGCTTCATCGTGCCTTCGTGCAGCCGCGCGGTGCAGGCGTACGCCGTCTTGCCGTCGATGCGGACCATGCATTCCTTGCAGCTGTTGGCGTTGGTGCAGGAGTAGCGGATCGCGAGCGAGGCATCGCGGTGCGATCGGATCCAGCGCAGCGCGTCGAGCACCGACTGGCCCGGCTCGAACGGCACCTCCCAGCGTTCCTCGCGCGGCGCCTCGCCGGCCGCGCCGCGGCGGATGACGAGTGTGACGTTCATCGCTTCATTGCGGCACTGCGCGCCGCTCGATGCGCAGCGCTTCGCCCTCGAACCTGAGGACCTGGTTTACGCACCAGGCATCGTCTATCCCCGGAAAGTCCTCGCGCTGGTGCGCGCCGCGCGATTCGGTCCGCGCGAGCGCGGCGGCAGCGACGCACTCGCCCACCCGCGTCATGGTCTGGAGGTCGAGCCAGTCTGCGAGCGCCGTGTCATAGATCTTGCCTGCACCAGGCTTGACGCGATCCAGCTCGGCGCGCAGGGCGCGCAGCGCCTCGAGCGCGCGCGCGAGGCCTGCCTCACTGCGGAACGGCCCGACCTCGTCCTGCAGGGTCGATTGCAGCTGCTCGACCATCGCCGCAGGGTTGAAGTCGACCGCGCCGCGTCCCTGCTGAAGCCGCTCGGTTTCCGCGGCGAACGCCGCGCCGTCCACGCGCGCCCCGTAGCGCGCGGCGCAGGCGGCTGCCGACGCGCCCGCGACGCGGCCGAACACGAGCGCCTCGGTGATCGCATTGCCCGACAGGCGATTCGCGCCGTTCGCCCCGCCCACCGCTTCGCCCGCCGCGTAAAGGCCCGGCACGCGCGTCGCCATCGAAGCGTCGACCCGCACGCCGCCCATGTGGTAGTGCGCGATCGGCGCGACCTCGACCGCCTGCCTGGTGAGGTCGATCCCGTTCGCGGCGAGGCGGTCGATCACCGGCCCGCCCGCGGCGCGCAGTTCGGCCTCCGCGCAATGCTCGAACGAAAGATAGGCGCCGCCGTGCGGCGAGCCGCGCCCGGCTTCGACCTCCTTGACGATGGCGTAGGTCGCGACATCGCGCGTGACGATGTAGCGCCCCGCGTCCTGCGATCCGTAGTTGTGGATGAACTCCTCACGCCGGCCGTTCAACAGCCGCCCGCCGAGCTTGTAGCGGAACGGATCCCACATGATCGGGTCCACGCCGACCAGCCGCGGCGCGAGGTGGCCGATCGGGAAGAACTGGACGAATTCCATGTCGATCAGCTCGGCGCCGGCGGCGAGCGCGAGCGCGTAGCCGTCGCCCATCATGTTCGCCGAGGCGCTGTTCCTGCGGTACATGCGCGTGAGGCCTCCGGTGGCGACGATCGTCGCGCCGGCGGCGATCGACACCGGCTGGCCGCTCGTCAGGTGAAGCGCAGTGGCGCCTACGCAGTTGCCGTCGCGCAGCGCGAGCGCGGTGACCAGCACATCGCCGATGCGGCGGATTTCCGGAATGCGGTTGAGCTGCGTGCGCAGCGTCTTCGACACCGCCGGACCGGTGTTGAGAAAGTCGACGTACACGCAGCGCGGCCGGTCATGTCCCGGCGCAAAGGCGCGCTTGTACGCGCCGTTCTCGCGCGCCCAGCCCACGCCCCAGGCGTCCATCTCGCGGATGCGCGCCGGGCCTTCCTCGCACAGCAGGCGCGCGATCGCCGGGTCGCACAGCCCGCGCCCCGCGGCGAGCGTATCGGCGTAGTGATGCTCGGGATGGTCGAGCCCGTCCTCCTCCAGTCCGACCGCGACCGTCATCTGCGCCATCACGGTAGCGCCACCGCGGCCGATCAGGCTGCGGTCGGCGAGGATCACCCGCGCGCCTCGCCGCGCGGCCTCGATCGCGGCGTACATGCCGGCGCCGCCCGAGCCGATGACGAGGACATCGGTGGGGAGGAGGCTCGCGCCGGCGCTTGATCGGGACATCGGCGCGAGTGTAGCGTCAATGCCGATGCCGGACAGCGAGGGGGAGAGTGTCATGACAGGCCGTTTCATCGTGCGCGCGCAGGTCGTCGACGCGAGCGTGGAAGACGACTTCGACCGCTGGTATCAGAACGAGCACCTGCCGGATGCGGTCAAGGCGTTCAGGGCGCGCCGCGCCTGGCGCGGCTGGAGCGAGGTCGACCCGTCGGTGCACTACGCGGTCTACGAGTTCGACGACGTAGAGGCAGTGCGGGCGATTCCGGGTTCCGCCGCGCTCAATCAGCTGGTCGCCGAGTTCGACCGCATGTGGGGCGACAGGGTCACGCGCAGCCGCGACATCATCGATGTCGTTCAGATCATCGGGGAATGAGGGTCGGGTCGCTGTCTGGAACGTCCGCACACGGGCAGCCGGGCTGCCGGCGCGCGATGCGTAGTCGCCGTTTCGCAGAGCAGGATTTGGACCGCGCTGGTACAAATGAGCGGGGTCCCGCCGGGCGATTCGCGTGCCGTACGAGCGCACTCGGCCGGTCGCCAGGGCAGATTGTCACGCTCGCGAGTTCAGTCGAGTTCACGTCGCCCATTGACAGCGCCGGCGAAGAAGCGAATCTTTCGGACCCAGCGGTCGAACATCAACTTATTGGGTGAGCGATGCCACATTCGGACAAGAGAAAAGAGACGCGGACCCCGGCTACGGTCCCCCTGTATTTCAAGAATGGCAAGGGCGTCACGGACGACCTGGCTGCCACGGGGGTATTTTTCTGGACCGACAGCAAGGCGGATTTCGCGGTGGGCGATCACATCGACTTCACATTGGTGATTTCCGGGTCGGGAACTACAGCGACTTCTGAATGCAGCGGAGAAATCGTCCGGGTCCTGACGAGGCACACGCCGAAAGGCGTAGCGGTGAAGCTTACTCAGCCCGCATTGAGCCGCTTCGTCAGCTGATACTTGGAAGCTGAAGTAGCCGTCTGCGTGTCGGTGCGGCTCGCGGGGCGTCGCGAGCCTGCGCGACGAGGTCTTCGCTTTCGGTCGCTGCGCCCCGTTATTCAGGGCCGGACGCGGCCGAGCCAGGCGCGCCAGTCGAGCGGATGCGGAAGATTGGCGACGAATCGGTCGTAGGCAAGCGGATCGAGCGACTCCCACACGCCCAGCCCGATGGCCGCGAGTCCGCCGACAACCAGAACGACACCCAGCAGCGAGCGGGGTACACGCACCAGCAGCGTCCAGGCAATCCCCTGGCGCCCTTGCGGGTTGAGCATCATCAGCACACCGCAGCCGACGAGCAGAACTCCCGCCGCACCGAGCACCGGCGCGGGCCGGCGCGTCAGGTAACTCACGGTCGTATGCCATAGCCCGTCGGCGAGCGCATAGGCTGCCGCAATGACCGCAGCCCCCACGAGCAGCGCCATCAACCCGACGATCATCGCCGGCGCGCCCGCGTAAACCTCATACGCGTCCTCCGCGGGACGAAAGCACATGCGGCGCGTGAGGACGGACTCGAGCCCGCCGAGCGCAATGCCCGCACCGATCAGGAACACGCCAAGATAAAAGCCCTTGGGGAGCGCGAAGAACTGGCCGGCGAGCACGGCGATGATCCCGACGATCACCGCCGAGTATTCGATGAATGCAAGAAGGCGCACCGTGGCGGCAGTTTAGCCAAGACCGCATCTGAGCGACCCCGCCGGGCGCTCTGGGCGGGCATCCTGTGCTGCGACGCAACATTCGATGTGCATATTCCACTCCGAGTTCGCGCCATGGTTCGCTGACCCGGATACCGCTCGAGGTCTATCTTGGTGCCACGCCTGAAGCAAAGTAGGAGGGAAAGATGGAACTCTTAAAAGACCTCGAAACGCTGATCGTCATGGCAGTGCCGACGCTGGTAGTGGTCCTCGCCGCGCTGGTCTCGATCTTCTAGTCATCCCACAGCAAGTCCAGGCCCTCATCCGGCGGCCGCTTCGGTTCAGGCCGCGATCCCTCACCTCCCCCGTATCGACGCGCGCTCTGGCAGGATAGGCGCCCTAGGCGACGAAAGTCCGGAGGCGCGCGTGCAGAAAACCGTCCTCATCACCGGCTGCTCCAGCGGCATCGGCGCCGCTCTGGCGCGCGAGCTCGGCAAGCGCGGCAATCGCGTTTTCGCCACCGCCCGCCGCCCGGAAGCTCTGTCCCCCCTCGCATCCGACGGCATCCGCACGCTCATGCTCGACGTAAACGACGATGCGTCGATCGCGACCGCTCTCGATGCGGTCTCGCGCGAGACCGGATGCCTCGATATTCTGATCAACAACGCGGGCTTTTCGCAGGTGGGCGCCGTCGTAGACCTCACACGGGAGGACCTGCGGCGCCAGTTCGAGACCAACGTCATCGCGCCGGTGGCCGTGACGCGCGCAGCGCTGCCGCTCCTGCGCGCCGCGGTGGCGCGCAACGGCAGCGCGCTGATCGCCAACGTCGGCAGCATCGTCGGCATCTTCACCACGCCGTTCGCAGGCGCCTACTGCGCGAGCAAGGCGGCGCTGCACTCGCTCACCGATGCGCTGCGCATGGAGCTCGCGCCCCTGGGGATCCGCGTGGTCTCGGTTCAGCCCGGCGGCGTTCGCTCGAGCTTCGGCGATCATGCGGAGGCTGCGATTCGCCTGCCGCAGGACTCGCTCTACCGCGCCGTAGAGCGCGGCATCCGCGCCCGCGCGCAGGCCGGCCAGCGAGGCGCGACGCCAACGGAGAAATTCGTCGTGCCGGTGGTCGATGCGTTGCTGCGCGACACACCGCCGCGCGTCGTCCGCGGCGGGCGAAACAGCGTGCGCCTGCCGCTGCTCAGGCACTTTCTGCCGCAGTCGGTGTTCGATGCCCGGCTGGTGAAGATGTTCGGGCTCGACCGGCTGCGGGCCTGAGATCAGCGCAACGGGCGGAAGAACTCGCGGATCTCTTGCGCGAGCGCCTGCGGCTGCTCGAGCGCGGCGAAATGTCCGCCCTTCGGCATCACGCTCCAGCGCCGGATGTCGCTGTACATGCCCTGCGCCACCGAGCGCGGCGGACGCACGATCTCCTTCGGGAACTCTGCGTAGCCGGTCGGCACATCGACTGTAGAACCCTCCGGCACAGGCCAGGGGCCGTGCATGCGCGCGTAGTAGGGCCAGAACGACGAGCCGATCGCGCCGCTCACCCAGTACAGCATGATGTCGGTCAGCATCTCGTCGCGCGTCAGCGCGTTTTCCGGATTGCCGTCGCAATCGGTCCAGCTGCGGAACTTCTCCACCAGCCACGCCGCGAGCCCCGCCGGCGAGTCGGTGAGCCCGAAGGCGAGCGTCGTAGGCTTGGTGCCCTGAATCCACTGGTAGCCGGTCTCTTCCTTGAGGAAGTGGGCGAGCTGCGCGAGGAACAGCTTCTCCTCGGGCGTCGGGTTCGCCACCAGCTTGGGATCGCGCCGCACGGCGAGCAGATTCAGGTGGATGCCGATCATGCGCTCGGCGAAGGCATAGCCGAGCCGCGTGGTGATGAAGGCGCCCCAGTCACCACCCTGCGCGCCGAAGCGCTTGAAGCCCAGCACGTCGCGGAACCACGCGACGCTCCTGGCCGCGTCGCGGACGGTGAGGATGACGGACATCGGATACATGGTCGTGTTGCCCATGCGCGTGCTCCTGCGTGTGAAGAATGTTGTGCATCGGCCGGT